>OGZX01001371.1_pt1 | contig 24665 bp, 26 predicted proteins | sample 1576881 | NCBI WGS metagenome assembly OGZX01 (sample SAMEA3541542, study PRJEB24748) | human gut metagenome | biome: human gut; feature: human-associated habitat; material: faeces | place: China | collected 2012
AGCCTGCGGCACAAGGCGATGCCTTGTTGGAAAGCAATGACACAAATAGCTCAAAACTGCAAATAACTGAATCATTTCACCTCAAACAATATCTTCCTCTGATTCCCGAAATTGTCTGTCAGTGTCAGCAGATGCTTGCCCGGGTCGGCCTGGCAGGCGATTTGGTGGCTGTCGGTTGTTTCGCCGAGATAGGTGTCGTCGAGATGCCAGTAGAGTGTGGCGTCGGGGCGTGCATGAGCTGCTTTGAAGATGAACTTTTCAGGTTTGCCGGAAAAGCCTTTTGGCAGGTAGAGGATGGCGTTATGCTCCGGGTAGATCAGTTCGATTTGCCGGCTTTGTTCGGGAGCACACCCTGGCTTGACCGGGGGTAACGGTGTGTAGTCGATATGATAATTCCGGTAATAATATTCCTGCGAGGGAGGCAGTACGAACCAGGGACGCGTGATCATCCGGTCGACCGACTCGCAAGAACTGTTCACTCGGAAACGCCCGTCGGCCGAAAGATGGACAAGCCGGTGGTAAGGACAAACCGCCGTACCGTTGCCCGAACGGGGCATATAGAGCGTATCGACCTGGTCGCAGATCGCAGACGCCTTATGTCCGCTGAGGCGGCAGATTGCCATCGGTTCGAGTTCGTCGTAAGGCATATCGAACCAGTTACCCCCCGGAAGCAACGAGAAAAGGTCGAAGAGGACAGGAGCCGCATTCCCCACACCCGTCAACCCCGGCCGCCCTTCGCCCGAAGCATTCCCCACCCATATGCCTATCGTATAGTGCGGTGTCGTCCCGATCGCCCAGGCATCGCGTCCCCCGTAGCTCGTTCCCGTTTTCCAGGCCACCTGCTTCATCGATTCGAACTGTTGCCAGTCCGCTTCTTCCTCAGGGCGGTTCAGGGCAGACATCGCTTCGAAGGTAAACCAGATGGAGGCGGCAGACAGGAGAGGACGGTCTGTGAGCCGCGGGTCGGCGACAGACCGGACCGGTCTGTCGTCATGAGCCGGGAACGGTGTCAGCGGGTGGATATCAGCCGGATTGTAACGCCCGTTGTAGGGTCGGTAATGCGAAAGCGTCCGTGCCAGCGAAGCGTACATCCCCGTCAAGTCCCATAACGTCCCTTCCGCACCTCCGAGGATCAGGGAAGCGCCATAGTGTTCTTCCGAAAAACGGAGCGTCGTCATGCCTGACTTTTTCAGCAGCGACATGAATCGTCCGGTGTTATATAGGGAAAGCATCCGCACCAGCGGGACATTGAGCGAACGCTCGATCGCCCGATGTGCCGGGACAGCCCCGTAGAACGTCTTGTTATAATTCTGGGGTGTGAACCCGTTGATGTTCAAAGGTACATCCGAGACGAGCGTGCCCGGAAGCAACTGCCCCTCATGCAGCATGGCAGCGTAGAGGAACGGTTTCAGGATACTGCCTGTGCTACGGGGCGAGGTGATGATATCTACCTGGTTCCCTTTGCGGTCATCGGCCCGGAAGGTGACGTTTCCGGCGTAGGCAAGCACTTCGCCTGTCTCGGTGTCGGTGACGAGGGCGGCCAGGTTGTGGATATAATTGGAACTGTAGTCGCGTGCATACCGGTTGACGATCGCCTGCGCCTGTCGTTGCAACATCTGGCGGACAGAGGTCGTGATGCGCGTACCCGGAGCGTCGGCAGCCAGCCGCTCGAGCAGATGGGGCGCTTCGTCAGGCAGCGGGACAGGCGCTTCGGGCAACGGTTCCATACAAGCCAGCTCGTATGTCGTCTGGTCCAGTATGTCCGATTCTTTCAGAGTCGCCAGCAGCTTGTCGCGTTTGGCTTTCAGTTGTTTCCGGTTGCGTCCGGGATGAATCAGGGCAGGTGAGTTGGGCAGTACGGCAAGTGTGGCACTTTCGGCCCATGACAGCTCAGAAGCGCTTCGCCCGAAATAACGCCAGGCAGCCGCCTCGATACCGACCACGTTCCCCCCGAACGGGGCATGGGAGGCATAGAGGTTGAGTATTTCATTTTTGCTGTATGCCGTTTCCAGCAGCAGTGCCCAGCTTGTTTCGACCGCCTTTTCATATAATGTACGGTTGCGGTTGTCTCTTGCGATACGTGCCAACTGCATCGTGACGGTGCTTCCCCCGCTCACAACCCGGCGGGCTGCGAAATTGAGGCGTACGGCCCGTGCAAGGGCTATCGGGTCGACTCCGGGATGCCGGTAAAAGCGTTTGTCTTCATAGACTAAGAGGCAGGTCGTGAACTTCTCCGGAATACTGTCTGCCGGTGGAAAACGCCATTGTCCGTCCGGTGCGATCCGTGCTCCCAACAGCTGCCCTTCCGATGAATAAAGCAGGGTGGAACAGGATTCCGTAAACAGTGTCCGGGGCGCTACCAGATACATGACTGTCCATATTAACAGTTTGATGAAGAATAGATAGAACATTGCTTCTGTTTATTTGAAGTCGCTATTTAAAAGTAAAGATAGCGTAAAAAGTTCGGAAAGAGGGTAAAAGCCTTTTGCTTTTTATAATCTGTATAATTTTCAACTCTTATCGTGAAAATATTTCCTTATTTTTGTTTGTGTGATTATAATTTTAATATATTTGCGGCTATTAGTGTGTCGAATACAATGTCCTGTTAGAACAAGGTCCTTAAATCTGAGTTTTATGTTTTATAGGTCTAATATTATTAGGGAAGTGTTTATATAGGTCAATGTAGCTCTACTTGAATGTATCATTTAAATCTATTGATTATGAAGAGGTTCTTTTGGATTCTTTTTGTAATGTCCCTATGGGGGCATTTGCTGTTAGCACAAGAAAAAACAGTGTCGGGTATCGTAGTTTCTACCGAAGACGGTCTGCCAATGATTGGTGTCGCTGTCATGGACAAACAAACGATGAATGGCGTAACCACCAATGAAAACGGAGAGTTCTCGATGAACGTCTCTGCCCGCACAAAAGTATTACACGTTTCGTATTTGGGGTATAAAACGAAAGAAGTGCCTATCACGGGGCGCAGTCTGAAAATCGAAATGGAGCCGGATATGGTAGCCATCGACGAAGTGATGGTCGTAGCCTACGGTACAGGCAAGAAATCGACCTTTACCGGTTCCGCCAGTGTCGTCAAAAAGGAATCCCTGGAAAAAATCAAAGCGTCTAATGTAACGCAGGCCTTGCAAGGGCAGAGCAGCGGTGTGCAGGTTTTGAATAACTCCGGTGAGCCGGGAGAAGATGCCTCCATTATGATTCGCGGTATTGGTTCCATGAATGCGTCCAGTGCCCCATTGTATGTGGTGGATGGAACGGCATACGATGGGTATCTGAATTCGATTAACCCGGCTGATATTGAATCAATGACTATTTTAAAAGATGCATCTGCAACTGCCCTGTACGGGTCACGTGCTGCAAATGGAGTCGTTATGATCACAACCCGTAAAGGTGCAAGTGAAAAAGGGCAAATAAACTTTCGCTCTACCTGGGGATTTGCCAGCTTGGCAGTCGATCTTCCACGAACTTTGACTCCTGATGAATATTCGATGTTGACATGGCAGGCATTATATAATGGTTATAAGGATAACGGAAAAGACAATGCAGCAGAATTGGCTTCAACTTATTTGACCGGGCAATTCGGTTGTAATCCTTATAATGTGGCACAGCCAGTAGGGTTAGATGGTAAGATGAATCCGGATGCTCGATTGTTGTATTCCGGTGACTGGCGTGGAGCTTTAATGAAATCTCGCCTGCGTCAGGAATATAACGTAGACTTTAGTGGAAAATCTAAGAAAGCGGATTATTTCTTATCTGCTGGTTATCTAAATGATAAGGGAGTATTTTCCGTTCAGAAGTTTCAACGTTTTTCAACAAGGGCTAATCTTAATTATCAGGTAAATAAGTGGTTAAAGGTCGGGACTAACATTAATTTAGTACATAGTGACCGGGATGGATATGCCGGCGATCAGACCGTATGGGCACTGCGTACTATGCCTACTATTTATCCTATTTATGAATGGGATGATGCGGCAGGGGCATATAAACATGATGATAATGGAAATCTGATTTATGATTATGGAACTTACCGTAAAGGTTGGAGTGGCTCTAATATGGTTGCTGATGATGTTTATAATAAATATCCTTGGATGCATGATGACGCCTCTGTTCGTACATATTTTGAAATTCAGTTCTTACCTGAATTGAAGTGGCGTACTAATTTTAGTGCTGATTTTTACCAGTATACTTATGATGGCTATACGAATAGCGAACATGGTTATGCTGCCGGTTATAAAGGAGAAGCTTATAAAACAAGTGACCGTAACTTCTCTTATACAGTTAATAATTTGTTGACGTATGATAAAACTATTGGTGACCATTCTTTTTCTGTTTTGCTCGGTCAGGAGGCTTATAGTATGAATTTTAGACATTTGAATGCATCGAAGCGGGGATTCCCTTTTGCAGGGGTCACTGAAATTGATGCTGCCTCCGAAATGAACGGCATGAGTTCTTATCGGAATGATTATCGCTTATTGAGCTGGTTGAGCCGTATTGAATATGATTATAAGGATCGTTATTATGTGTCTGGCAGTTTCCGTACAGATGGTTCTTCTCGTTTTCATCCGGATAATCGTTGGGGTAAATTCTGGTCTTTGGGTGCATCTTGGCGTATTTCAAATGAGGAATTTATGAAGCAGTATAGTAGTTGGTTGGATAATTTAAAGCTAAAAGCCAGCTATGGCGCGGTGGGTAATGATAATTTAATGTCTGGAAACAATTCTATTTATTATGCTTACCAGGGGCTTTACGCTACGGGTAATAATAACTATAATGATCCGGGCGTTATGGTTAGTCGTTTGTCGAATAAAACGCTGAAGTGGGAAAGTAATCTCCAATTAAACATTGGCGTTGACTTTGCCTTGTTTAATAAGTTGAGCGGAACGTTTGAATGGTTCAACCGTAAATCGAAAGATTTGCTGTTTACACTACCAATGGCCCCATCTACAGGTTTTAGTGGTATTAACCGGAATATCGGTGACGTGAAAAACCAGGGGATAGAATTTTCCTTGAACTATGCTGCTATTTCGAATAAGGATTTTAAATGGACTATTGATTTGAATGGAACATCTTATAAAAATCGTATTACGAAGTTACCGCAAAAGGAAATAAATTCCGGTTATTTCAAGTGGCGTGAAGGTGAATCTCGTTATAACTTTTGGGGACCGGAATATGCAGGTGTAAATCCTGAAACCGGTAATGATATGTATTGGAAAACTATTTATAAAACAAATGAAAAGGGAGAAAAAGTCGCTGTAAAACGTGAAAAGACAGAGAACTATAATGAAGTAACAAGTGATAGTCAAAGTAAGTATTTGGGTGATGCAATACCTAAGTTATTTGGAGGTTTTACAAATAATTTCTCATATAAAGGTATTGATTTATCATTTATGATTTATTATAGTTTTGGCGGTAAATTATATGACAGTGATTATTCTCAGATGATGTATTATCGTATAGGATACAGTATGCATCCGGATATGCTGAAAGCTTGGACACCAGAGAATAAAAATGCTGAATTACCACGTATATCCACTGTTAATTCAAGTTATATGAGTGCTTATACTTCCAAGTTTTTATTTAATAACACATTTGCTCGTCTTCGTAATGTTACGGTTGGCTATACATTGCCTAAAGATTTGTTGTCAAAGTACCAGATTAATACTTTGCGTGTGTTTGTACAGGGTGACAATCTTCTGACCTTAGGTAGTGCAGCACGAAGAGGTACAGATCCGGAACAGAGTGTATCCGGAACGACGGCGAATCGTTTCCCGGTAACTAAATCTATTTCTTTTGGTTTACAACTGAACTTGTAAGAGGAAACTTGATGTATAATTATAAATAATGAAAATATGAAATCGATAAAATATATATTGACTGCAGGTGTAGCCTTGTCTGTGAGTTGTTTGATGTCATGTAGTGATTTTTTAGATACGACTCCTTCCACTTCGATTGCCGATTCGGAGGTGTTTAAGACTGTGGCAGGTGCTCAGTCAGCCTTGAATGGTTGTTACTATCAAATGCGTGCACGTAATAGTGGAGGTGCTGATCGTGATGATGATTATGGGATCCCTTCCATTCAGATGATTTCTGATATGTGTGGTGAAGATGTGATAAATAATGGAGGTGGTTGGTACTATTGGAATTATAATTATTGGGGTGAGACGCGTGGCGATATCTTTCGTGCCGACCAACTTTGGACATTCCATTATCGTCTGATTAATAACCTGAATTCTGTTATCACTTATATAGATGATAGCGAAGGAAATGAACAGGAAAAACAATATATCAAAGGACAGGCATTAGCTATGCGTGGTTGGGCTTATTTCAGTTTGACGCGTCTATTTCAGCAGACGTATGCTATAGCAAAGGATATGCCGGGTTTACCGATTTATACGGAACCAACGACAGAAAAAACGGAAGGTAAACCGCGTGGAACGTTGGAACAGACTTATCAGCAAATATTATCAGACTTGACAGCTGCAGAGCCGATGTTGGATGGATTTACCCGAAGTGCAAGTTATCCGAATGTCTTCAATCAGGCAGTGGTACAGGGAATTTTGTCTGAAGTGTATCAGGTCATGAACGACTGGCCAAAGTCGGAGGCTTATGCAAAGAAGGTGTTGGTGCAATATCCATTAACCTCCAATGATTCTTATACAGCTGGTTTCAATGATCATACTGCTCCTTCCTGGATTTGGTCGATTAAGCAAACTGAAGAACAAAACATGGGTGACTATTCTCTGTTTGCTATGTGGTATAATAATACCCGTAAGTGTTGGTCTTTCTATGGTTTTATTCTGGCAGATGATTTTGTTAGTCTGTTTGATGAGGATGATATTCGCTTTAAACAGATGGAACGATGGACTGAAGGCGATGATGAAAATAAAATTTCTTATTGGGTGTCATACAAGTTTCGTGATAACGAAGATTGCCGGGGATCTATGGTTGTAATGCGTTCGGATGAAATGTTGTTGAATGCTGCAGAAGCTTTGGCTCGTCAGGGGAAAGACGGTGAAGCAAAAGAAATGTTATGGCAATTACAGGATTTGCGCAATGCAAAACGAACGGAAGCAACCGGTAGCGAGCTGATTGAGGCCATTTTGTTGGAACGACGTAAAGAATTGTATGGTGAAGGATTTTCGCTGTTCGATATGGTACGAAATCAAAAGCCATTGTTGAGAACAGGTAATCATGTTGATTATAGCGGTTCTTTCCAATTCCCGGCTCGTTCATGGCGTTTCATTTTCCAGCTACCAAGTGCTGAATTGAAAAACAATAAAGCTTTGGTTGATGAAGTTTGGCCGGCTGGAGACCAGAACCCGTATGATGGGGTTTATGAACCGTAATCTTTTTTGATCGGATAAAGAGATGTTATAAATCTTCTTCTAAAAGTCTTTTATAATTTTTAGGAGAAGATTTGTTTTTATAAGTATTTTTTTATTTAATTGCTTGCTAATATTAAATTGTTGAACAAAATCACAAGTGAGGGAAGTGATAGATTAGGGTAGTTGATTCTCTTTATTGATTATGAACTGTAAAAATGTAATGTTATGAAAAAGTCTTTTTATGTATTCAGTAGTTTACTTGTTCTTGCTCTCGTTTGCTCTTGTAGTGAAGATTTGGGAAAAGATCAGGATGGAATAGTGGCTTCCCATAATGAATTGTCTTTGGAAGAAGCTCAAAGATTAGTGTTAGATTTTGCAAATGGCAAATCACAAACTAAGAATGGAGGAAATATCGAATTTATTGGTTTTAAAAAACATGTGTATGAAGTAAATACTTCGGAACAAATCACTAAATCAGGAAGTGAAATAGAATATGAAATCCCTGTTTATGAGTTGTTGTTACAAAATGGGGAGGAGAAAGGATTTGCATTAGTTGTTGGCGATAAGAGAATATCGGATGTATTAGCATATTCGGTATATGGATCTTTAGATGATACACTGTCAAATCTGGCATTAAAATATTATGTCAGAGCTATACCGGAGTATGTCTCTCAGCGCTTAGGAGAATCTTTAAAGAGTTCGAATGAAATACTTCAAACGAAAGCAGAAGATCCGACAAAGGATTCTTATACACATGTTTGTGATCTAAAAGTTCAGTGGGGTCAAAATAGCCCTTATAATGACAAGGTAACCAATAGTTGTGTAGATGCAGGTGTTTCGTATGGAGGCAAAGCACCTGCAGGTTGTGGTCCGGTGGCAATAGCTCAGTTGATATCTTTTTATAGGCAACCTGCTTCTTATAATTGGGATTTATTGCTATCGACTTCCACTGTTACGATGAATGATTCTGAAGCTCGAAAAAATGAGGTTGCAACATTGATGTATAATTTGGGACAAGATATGTTTACACGCTACGAATGCGACGGAAGTTCTACTTCTATAAGCAGCATGATATCGGCATTGAAGAGTTATGGTTATACTGTCAGTGAAATTCCATTTGATGTATTAGGTATTGATACTGAAATGAGACAAGATAAACCAATTTTGATGACAGGTGTTTGTGATAAAGGCGGGCATGCTTGGTTGATAACGGGATATAGATATATTGTGGTATTACATCCTACAGGGCAATATGTAAAATCGTATTATTGTAATATGAATTGGGGATGGAATGGTAGTTCAAATGGTTTTTATTTGGTATGTACAGCCCCATTGAACCAATGGGGAGGAGAAATGAACCCTATCTTACCTTTGGGAAAATCTTCCAGTTATGAATTTAATAGAAATTTGAGAAACTTTTCTGTACGGAAATAAGTAAAATAGAAGATTAATAAAAGGTAACCTCGTTTTGAAGGTTACCTTTTTTTTGAATGCATTTATCCCATTTCCTCATATTCTTCACTCGCATCAAGGTAAGGGAATCCTTTCCAATTTATGAATACCGATAAAAATAAATCCACTTAGATCCACCCTATATGCAATATTTGTTTATCTTTGCTCTCGAGATGTATTAACAATTACAACTAAAACAATTAATTATGAACAAATTTGTCAATCCCTTCTCAGACTACGGTTGGAAGAAAATCTTTGGTAGCGAAGTAAGTAAAGATCTTATCATCAGTTTCTTAAATGAAGTTATCCATCAAGAAGTCATCGTCGACATCACCTTCCGTAATGTCGAGATGCTCGGTTTGAAACAAGACCAGCGACGTGCTGTTTTCGATATCTTCTGCGAAAACGAAAAGGGGGAAGTCTTCATCTGCGAAATGCAGAAAAGCCGGCAGAAGTATTTCTCCGACCGGGTGTTGTATTACGCCTCGTTTGCCATCCAGCAACAATCCATGATCGTAAAAGAGAAGTTGGAGAAGGAGCCGGACGAGAAGATCCGTAGGCGTTGGAACTACCAGATCAGTAAAGTATACGTCATCTGCGTCCTGAATTATGTGATGGAGCCGTCATTGCCCGATAAATACCGTTGGGATGTGGTGCGTATGGACCGGGAATTGAAAGTTCCCTTTAGCGAAAGCCTGAATGAAATCTATCTTGAAATGCCGAAATTTGTATTACCTTTGCATGAGTGCGACACACTTTATAAGAAGTGGTTATATGTCTTAAACAATATCGAGATCATGGAACGATTACCTCAAGAACTGAACAATCAGATATTCCGCAAGCTGAAAAGCATCGTGGAGGTAGAGCGCATGACCCCCGACCAACGCTTGGAATACGAACTGAGCATCTCCGTCGAACGCGACCTTTCCGCCGCCCTCGATACGAGCTTTGAAGATGGGATGGAGAAAGGAATAGAAAAAGGAATAGAAAAAGGGATGGAGAAAGGAATAGAAAAAGGCAAAGTCGAGGAGCAACGTCTTATTGCCGCCAACTTTAAAAAGCAAGGGATCAATCTCGAAACGATTGCACAATGTACCGGTTTGTCGGTGGAAGAAATCAAAGGATTGTGATTTAAAGAAGGGGGTGTGTCAGAAGTAAGTTCTAACGCTTTAGCGTGTCCTGGCGGTCCCGGACTTGATCCGGGACCGCCAGGACACAGACGCTATAAATAGGACTTTTGACACATCCCCTTGTTCCCGCCCCTTATATGCAAGAGGTTACCCCTAATGAAGTTCCGATAGCGGTCAGGATTGTGATGATGGTCTGGATAATCAGCTTCCAGACGCTTTTTTTGTTGTTTTCACTCATGATTAATTAAATTAAAAGTTAATAATTAAAAATTAAAAAATCAAAGTTCTCCTGGACGTTCTTCCCCGCCTCCGCCGCCCGGAGCCGTTTCGCCGCCGTCGTAGGGGATCAGTTCGCGAAAGGAGACTTTCTTGCGCAGTTCGGCGTTGCTCCACGTCTTGGTGTTACGGACGATGAGGTGCACGCCTTTCACCTTCGTCGCCGTCCAGTCGTCGCGCGTGTCGGCAGGGTCGGAGGTCATCCCGAGGGAGAAGAGTCCGATGTCGCCGAAACGGACGCTCTTGCCTTCGAGCACCATCTCTTTGAGGCAATCCAGCATGTCGGTCAGCACGCCGTGGATCACGCCCCGCGAATAGGGTGAGTTGTGTTCCGACATGTGGGTGACGAAGTCTTCGAACTCGACCGTGCCGTCTGTGGCGGCGCGTCCGTACCATTTCTCCTGTTCGACGAACTTGCCCTCTGCGTCTTTCGTACGGGTCTTCATCTGTACTTTTTTGAATTTCAATGTTCCTGTTGCCATGATGTTTAAAAGTTTTAAGGGTTAGTGTTTCATTTTCATATCGCAAAGATAAGGGTGCCATACCCCCCTTTGCAAATCGGACGGGTGGTTAACGTGTAAAAATATGTGAAAATGGGTAAAGCTGCCGTTTCTTTCTCGTAAAGCATTGTTTTGTCGGAACCGGAACTATGTTCCGCCCCTACGCTGTGTGACATGTGACAATATTACAATATGACAATTACCGTTTTGAAAGACGGATATGATTTTATAGTAGTATTTATATATATATATATATATATATATATAAATACTACTATAAGTTGTTTTTTCCCTCTCTCTCTTCATTTTTGTAATTGTCATATTGTAATATTGTCACGGTGTAACACCTCGAGAGACGAGATTCGGTTTTTTCCAGAGGAATGCATGACGGATTTTTTGAATTGTAAAAAACTTTTGTATCTTTGGAGCGGAGCAGGTTGTTTTTTATACCCTTAAAACGAACAGATATGGACGCTTTTACACCAACACCCGAAGAACGGAATGCCTACTTGGAGCACCGTGTCAGTCAACTTTCCGAAGATGTGGAAAAGCTGAATGAACCAGGTGTGGACGCTTGAAAAAAGGTTAGACAGGACGGGCAGCGACTTTGAGCAGTTGAGAAAAGAGGCCGAACGTGACCGCAAGGCATGGCAGGAGACACACGAGCAGTCACAAAAAGAGATCGATAAGCTGGGCCAAAAGTTGGAAGAGACAACCCGCCATATCGACATGTTGCAGCGCGTCGAACGCATTGCCCTGCGCGATTGCATCCGTATCCTGGAGAAATATCCGCCGGAACAAAACGCCGTGGTGAGCGAAATCATCGGATTCCTGCACAAGTCGTTCAAAAAAGAAACGCCCGAAGAACATGAACGCCTGTCGCAGCTCGATTTGAAACCGGCGGGCTGCGCCGTCCAGTTCAATGCCCCGGTGTATGATGTGAACGGGAACGGGAGGGTGCAGATCGGCTCCCTGATGAACAATAAAAACGAAAACGAAACGAAATGAAAAACGACCAGCAGGACACAGACCGCCGTGATAGCATCCCCGGCATGTCGTTCAACGCCCCGGTGACGTTCAACGCGCCGATGTTCGACATCCATGACAACACGAATGTGTACATAGGACAGGCTCCGGAACGAGAGGCAGCCCGGCCCGGAGACGAGGTGGCCGTGCTACTGGGTGCCCTCCTGGAGGCAACGGACGAGGAGGGAGGCCGTATCTTTACCGAGAAGGGGCAATGGTATGCCGTGTACCGCGTCCTGAGCGAGTGCATGGGCTTCCCGAAGGAGATGCGCACGTTCTGCCGCCTCATGGCGGGTATGGGGATGGACCGCGTCAGCCCCGCCGTCAGCTACGAATCGATCAAGAAGATCCCTCAAACCGTCCACCTTCCTTCGGCCAAAGTCTCCCTCTGGGGCACCTACCTCGACCGCGCGGACGAGAAGGCCCGCAAGCAGATTGCCGTGGCGGCGTGGTTGATGGGGAAGGTGGAAGCCTGAGCTCATTTATCCTCTTCGATCCAATCGGTCAAGTCCAAAAGGCATTTTTCTTCTGATTCTTTCCCTCATTCCCCCGATCGTTCCCCTTTCGGGGGAATGCTTCTTTTCGGGGGGTGGCCGTACTACATTTGCCCTTGTAACCGCAAGACAGGCGGTAGAATGATTTTATTCACAATTTAAAACAAGGACAACATGGAAAAGTATGTAACGATCTTGCATCAGTATCCGCTTCAATCCCGCACGTATACCGACCGTGACGGGCAGTCGAGAATCTTTAACACCCGGGGCTTTCACCTGACGGACGGCATCGATGAGTTCTACGCCGAAATACAGGGCGAGGGGGCAGCCGTCTCCGGAGAGTTCGACCCGAATGCCACGCATCGGGTACAATGTTTCTTGCGTGCCCGCCGCTATACCGACAAGAACGGGGCGGAACGGTTCGACAACCAGATCGTGATCACGAAATTAATCTAAATCTCAAAACAAAAATCATTATGGAACTGAAAATTCAAATTCCGGACAGCACGTACCGCCAGATGGTGGATAGAAGATGCCGCGTGCAAGGCTCTATCGGGCTTGTGAACGCCAATGAGGGCAATTTCAACGAACACATCCGCCATACGGACGGGGGTGGAACGGACAGGAACCGGTACATCCGCCTCGCCCACGGACGAGTGAGCGTGAACCGCGAGCGTGTGCGGCTCACCCTGCATATTGCCTTGGACGAAGCGGGTGTCGTCCCCTCGGAAGTGATTGATTATGAAAGCCGCAAGGCAAGCGGCTTTGTGGACGATGTGCTCGATACGGTTGAGAGGTATCATTGAGGGGGGCGTTTATTCCGTTTATTTCGTTATTTCGAGATAACGAGATGACGAGATAACGAGATAACGAAATAATGGGATAATGTCCCCCTGAAAATCACTCCTCCTTATAGTTCCTTGTGCCATGGCAATCCGGATAGTCTGAACAGCTCCAGAAATAATGGCCCGAGTTTTGCCCCCGTTTGGCCATCCGGCGCAACATGGGCTTGCCGCAATGGGGGCATGAGGGGGCTTTTTCGCGCACGGCTTGGGCTTTGAGCGCTTCGCTACGCTCGTGGGTCATGTTCTCGGAAAAGCCGCCCTCGACCTTGAAAGCGTCAAGTTGGGCTTCGAGCATCTTCTGGAGGATGGAGATGAGCCGGTTGATGAGCGCCATCATAGCGTTGAGGCATACGGCATGGTCGGGATTTTCGGTCCAGGGGTCGTATTTCTTTTTCTGGCGCATGATATGGAGCCAGGCTTCGCGGTCCCAATCGTCGGTATAGGCCGGCCGGTCCAATTGGATGGCGGCAAAGCGGCGGAAGGGCTCGGAATGTTTCGACCAGGGTTGGGTGCCCGTCCGCATGGAGATATGGAAAAAGTCGCCCAACAACTCGGAGAGGCTGGCCCGTGCCACATCGGTGAGGCGCATCTCGGTTTCGCGCGAGGTTTGGTGGCGAGAGGCTCCTTCGGAAATGTTGGCCGTGACGGAGCGGGCTGCCATTGTCATCTGGTCGTACATGCGTCCGCAGGGATCGTTCTTCAAATTGAGATAGGTGTTTACGTAGTGCTGGGTGGAGAGTTGGATGATATGTGCCATCACCCAAGCATCCAGAAAATAATATCCTTTGATGGATTTGATTGTTACCGGCATTGCTTTCTATTTTTTCAAGTTCAGAGAATTGGTTCTCTTTTAATATCTGGTAAATATAGTTGTTTTTTTTATAACACAAACAAAAACTTCAAAAACATGAGTTTTGGTATATCAAATAGCGTAAAAAGCCGGGTGGTGCAGGTTTGCACCCCCGAATTGTTTGACCGGGCGATCCGTTATACGTGGGTGGGCAAGGTTTGCGCCGAGATAGAAGATGCGCTCGAAAAGATGCGCCGGGGAGAGATGTCGAAAGAGGATTTCGACACGTTCAAGGCTGAACGCAAGAAGATGCTTCCGGTCATCACGCCGCACGCCACCTTCAAGAACGGACGCCGGTTGAATGCCGATGCCGTGCCGTCGGGCCTTTCGATGTACGACATCGACCACATGGCCGACCCGCGGGGTTATTTCGCCCGCAACGTGGAAAAGCGGGTGGAAGAGTTGGGGATTGTCCTGGCACACATGACCCCCTCGACCGAGGGATTGCGCTTCTTTTTCATCATCCCTGAAGGGATGGACCTGGCGGAGGCGCAAAAATGGATGTCAGGACAATTGGGTGATGAGAATTACGACGGGTCGGTCAAAGACTATGCGCGTTGTTCGTTTGTCGTCCCCGAAGATTATATCCTCTACATCGACCGCGAAGCCCTGTTCCAGGATCGTTCGGGATCCCCTGTCCCCGCGCCCGACGCAGGGCCGCAAAAGGGCAAGACTCGCGGGGCGGATGCTGGTAAGGCCGCCTCTGATGCGATCCCGCCTCAGGCGCGGGAACAGGACTGCCCGAAAGTGACCGAAGAGCCGGACGGCGGTGCGTCTCTATGCTTCAAGGGGGTGCCTTATGCCGACATTATCGCCGCCTGGTTCAGCCTGACGGGCGGGGAGCCTGCCATGGGGGAGCGTAACACCCGGTTGCACAAGTTGGCCTCGCATCTGCGCTACATTACGGACAACAACGAGCTTCTCTTGTTGAAGATCATGCCTCGTTTCGATTTGCCGGAAGAGGAAATGAAGGGGCTGATCCACTCCGCCTGTTCCGCCAAGTTTTGCTCCACCCCGAAAGAGATGAAGCAAGCCGTGCGACTTGCCGGTTCAACTGACAACACGCCTCCGCCGATGCCCAAGAAATTGCCTTCGTTGGTGAAGTTGCTTCTCTCGGGCACGCCCGACATCTATAAGCCGGCGGTCGCGCATGCCATCTTCCCCTCGTTGGCGGCGCACCTCCACCGCGTGCGTTTCCGCTACATCGACAATGTGGAGCACGAGGCGACCCTGATGAACGTCCTCATGGCCGGGACCGGGGCGGGGAAGGATTGCATCTCCGAACCGATCAACCGCATCATGGCCGACATACGCCGCCGGGATGAAGAAAACCTCCGCCGCGAGCGTGAATGGAAGGACGAGGTCAACTCGAAGGGGGCGAACAAGGACAAACGCAAACGCCCCGAAGGCTTGGTGATCCAGGAGATCGATGCCGACATGACGAACCCTGCCTTCGTGATGCGCACGGCCGAGGCGGACGGACATTTCCTCTATACGAAGATGAACGAGATCGACCAGTTTGACGCCCTCCGGGGAGCAGGACACGGATGCCAGCAATTCCAGATCATGTGCTTAGCCTTCGACCCCGGTAACCGCTACGGGCAGACGCGCGTCGGGACGCAATCGATCACCGAGAAAGTCACGATCCGCTTCAACTGGAATGCCGCCACGACGATCCAAAAGGGGAAGCGCTATTTTTCAAGGGTGCTGACCGACGGGCCTGTCTCACGTATCAACTTTTGTACCATCCCCGAACGCGAGATCGGTGCCGACATGCCGGTCTATGGTTCATACGATGCCGCCTTCGACGAGCAACTCCGGCCTTTTATCGAGAACCTGACACGTGCTACGGGGCTTGTGGATTGCCCGGAGGCGTTCCGCCTGGCGAAAAAGCTGAAGGAGGAAAACGCCGAAGAGGCCCGGCTCACCCAGTCGCGCGTGTTCGAGAACCTTTCGTTCCGAGGTGGGGTGATCGCTTATCTGAAAGCGTGCGTGCTCTATGTGGCGCATGGCTCGCGGTGGGACAAAACGATCGAGGAGTTTGTCCGTTGGAGCATGGAGTACGACCTGTGGTGCAAGATGGAGTTTTTCGGGGCGGATATCGAAGCCTCCATGCGCGATGCGCGGGAGGGCGAAACGGGCCGGAGAGGAAGGCGCAACTTGTTGGAGATGCTACCCGATGTGTTCACTTTTGCCGATGCCGTCCGTGTCCGCCAAAGCCAGGGCATGGATGCCGAAGGGACTTTCGGTATGCTTCGCCAATGGAAGCATCGTCGTTACGTTACAATTGTGACAAATGACAATTACCAAAAATTGAAATTCAAATAAACGAGAATAAAATGGAACTGACATTGACAAGAACGACGAGGCACAAGACCTGTACGGCAGGCCGCTTAGCGATAGACGGTACTTATTTTTGCGATACTTTGGAACCCATCTGGCGCGATATTGCGCCGGGGCGTCCGGGGCGCAAGATTCCGGGGAAGACCGCTATTCCGGAAGGACGTTATCCGGTGGCGGTCACGCTCTCGCCCGGGTTGGGGCGTTGGCTCCCCCTGTTGCTCCACGTCCCCGGTTTCGAGGGGATTCGCATCCACGAAGGGAACATCCCGGGCGACACCGCGGGGTGCATCTTAGTGGGGCAGGCGCGGGATGTGGAGGGAGTGGGCTACGGCCTGATCGATTCGCGCCTCTGGCTTCACCGCCTGATGAAAACCTTGGGGGCGCGTCCGGAGGGCGAGGCGGTGTGGATCACCGTGCTTAAAGGCTTCTGACCGCCTTCATGATCGCCTCCCAATCTTCTGCCAGGGCCGTCATGCTCGGATAGAGCAGGTCGGCTCCGGCGTCGAGCAGCACTTGGTCGTCGAGCGGGCCGGTGTTGACCGCTATCGTGAAAATCCCGGCCGCTACGCCTGCCTCGACGCCCATCGGGGCGTTCTCTACGACGAAGGCTTCATGGGCCTCGACACCGGCTTTCTTCAGCCCCATCAGGTAGGGTTCGGGATGGGGTTTGCCGTATCGGACATCGAAGGCCGTCACCATCTTGTCCCGTTGGAAGCATCCCGGATAGGTATGCTCCAACTTGCCGATCAGGCTGTGTTGACCCGAACCGGTGACCACGAGCGTTTGGAGGCCGAAGGCTTTGACCGCTTCCAAGACTTCGGCGGCGCCCTTCATGGCCTTCCCGTCGTTATATTTGTTGAACAGGGTCGCCTTTTCTTCGTAGATGGATCTCTTTTCTTCGTCGGTCGCATCGCGGTGGAAGGTCTTTTGAAAGAGTTCGTTGATGGTACTGTCACCTGTCCGTCCTTCATACAGATAGAAAATTTCCGGTGTGGAGATCAACTGATGGTGGGTAGCCGTTTCGTACCACGAGCGGGCGTGAAAACGCATCGAATCGAACAAGACGCCGTCCATATCGAAGAGCACGGCTTTAGGAGAGAGGGTCGTTTGTCTCTGCTTTTGCAGGTATCGGGTGATCGCTTCTTGAATCATATCTTTTTTTACGCTTAAAAAAACTTCCGCAAAGTTACTAAAATCCCGTGGAATTTTTTATCTTTGGTACAACGTATCCCGGCGTCCGGGCCATAATAATTACCAATAAAATCGGAAGAGTATGAAAAAGGGTTTATTGTTGTTAGCAGCCGTGTTGTGCACCCTGAGCCTTCAGGTGAAAGCCCAGGATTGGACAGAATTGCAACATGAGGTATCGTTGAGTTATGGTGGTCTGCCGGTCGTAGACTTGCTGGATTATTACGAAAATTACTTTAATCCACCTGTATCGGCTGGTGCTGATATGTTTGAAGACAAAGGGAAATTTGGCGCTTTGAATATCAGCTATCTTTTTTATCCGGACGAGAATTTAGGGTTCGGGGTCGTTTATTCGTATACGAATAGTGACAAGCGGATCATTCGCGACATGAAGTTAGTAGGGGATTTCTATAATTCTTTCCATTCCGTTTGCCCTTCCATCAAGTATAACTGGTATAACTATAAATTCATTACGCTTTATTCCCGTATAAACGCCGGAATAGCCATTGCGACAACGAAGTCTTCCTTTATCAACAAGGAATCGCGTCCGGAAGAAAAGACGGCTACAAAGGCTTTCTTTATGTATCAGGCCTCTCCGATAGGAATAGAGGTCGGCCGGCAGATCGCCGGTTTCGTCGAGGTCGGTTTCGGACACATGGGTACGGCTATGGCGGGGTTAAGGTATCGGATGTAAGATATAATTATAAGAGTGGCAAAGAAGGGTGGTGTTATGCCACCCGACCCGTTGTTATTTCCCTTTTTAAAAAGTCATATACGTAACCGGCACTTTGATAGTATAATCCGGTTGCCGGATTACTTAATCGTTCGAAGGTATCCGAATTATAATAGACATCCATTGCTTGTGTCATATCATATTCCCATTCTTCCATAAGGATTTGTATGATTTCGCTACTTAGATCTTCTATTAAGAATTCTATTTGTTCATTTGTCAGTTTCATAATTTCTTTAAATAAGAAAGGGCACGTTCTGTACCGAAATAATATTGTATGGTCAATCCTTTTGAATATTTTAGTTCTTCTATCAGTTTATCCATTGGAATGATTCCCATTTGAAATCGGCGTAATTGATAGGTAACCCCATCATCTGCAATCGGGCCGATTACGATGCCTGGGCTTGTTCATAATCATGTGACAGATAGAAACCTTGTCCAAAGTCTTTGAAAGGCTTTGAACGTGATAAATCAGGAAAAGAAATTTCCATATTAGAGCCGTGATAGAGTTTCATGCCAACTGCCCTCCATTATTGCGGCAGACCATTGCCAGATTCTCTATAACGTCTTCGAATGATTGAGTGTGCAATACATCGTAATGCTTGTGGAGGAATTGCATGCCTTTAAAACGATTCAGATAATTGAACGCTTGTTTCTGCTTGAGCTTATAGGTCGCGGCAAATTCTGCAATCAGAGCTATGGTAAAATCCAGTTTGTTCTTTTCTGTTCGGGACATAGATTTCTCCTTTCTTTTACGTTCTGAGAACAAAGATACAAGAAAACTCTTTAGTATAGAGATATCTTCTTAAAAATAAAAGGTGAAAGTAGGAGTTCTGGTATCTCCCTACTTTCACCTTTTTATTTATGTTATGTAACGACTGATTACAACCGTGCGCGGATCGCTTCGCTTTCCTTTTCGTAGCCCGGTTTGTTGAGCAGGGCGAACATGTTCTTTTTGTAGGCTTCGACACCTGGCTGGTCGAACGGATTTACACCTAACATATAACCGCTGATGCCACAAGCGCGTTCGAAGAAGTAGAACAACTGGCCGATGTAGTAAGCGCTTACTTCCGGCATCGTGATCTTGAGGTTGGGAACACCGCCGTCTACGTGGGCCAGCTGGGTACCTAATTCTGCCATCTTGTTGACTTCGTCTACACGTTTGCCGGCAAGGAAGTTCAGGCCGTCCAGGTTTGCTTCGTCTGTCGGGACAACAACCTTGTGAGCCGGTTCTTCAACCGAGATAACGGTTTCGAAGATGGTACGTTCGCCATCCTGGATCCATTGTCCCATAGAGTGCAGGTCGGTCGTCAGGTCGACGGAAGCCGGGAAGATGCCCTTGCCGTTCTTGCCTTCGCTTTCACCGTATAGTTGTTTCCACCATTCGGCGATGTAGTGGAGTTTCGGATGGAAGTTAGCCAGGATTTCGACTTTCTTACCGCTCTTGTATAATTCGTTGCGGGTAGCCGCATAGATCTCGGCCATGTTATCGGCAAAGGGAACGCTTACGTCCGTCGCCTTTTCCATGGATACGGCTCCGGCAACCAGGTCGCGGATGCTGATGCCGGCAACGGCGATAGGCAACAAACCGACCGGAGTCAGTACGGAGAAACGGCCGCCGACGTTGTCGGGGATGATGAATGTCTTATAACCTTCCTGATCTGCCAATGTACGGAGCGCGCCTCTCTTGGCATCCGTGATGGCAACGATGCGGTGTTTGGCTTCTTCCTTGCCGACGGCGTCTTCCAATTGTTTTTTCAACATGCGGAAGGCCAGGGCCGGCTCGGTGGTCGTACCGGATTTGGAGATATTGATCAGGCCGAATTGTTTGTCTTTCAGGATTTCGCAAAGTTCATACAGGTAGTCTTCGCCGATATTGTGTCCGGCGTATACCAGGACGGGGTTCTTACGGTCCGTATGCAACCAGTCGAAACTATTGTTCAGGGCTTCTACTACTGCTTTCGTACCTAAGTAGCTACCGCCGATACCGATGGCAACGACGACTTCACATTTGGAGCGAAGCACGTTGGCCGTATTTTCGATGTCCGTAAGTTCGGCATCAGTAATAGAAGAGGGGAGATGCAACCAACCTAAAAAGTCGTTACCTGCTCCATTACCATTTTGTAAAGTGGCATTACATTCGTTAGCCTTTGTAGCCTGAGCGTATACCTGTTCTTTTGTGACGGTACCCAGCGCTTTGTCGATGTTAAGACTGATGTTCTTCATATTCACATTATTATTTAAATGTTTCGGTCAACTGCCGTATCGCGGTAGTCGGCGATTTCTTTTCGTATAGAATACTATATAAAGTATCCAGGATCGGCATGTTTACCTTATATTTTTCGTTTATCTCGCGGATACATTTGGTCCCGTAATAGCCTTCGGCAATCATTTCCATCTCGAGCTGGGCTATTTTGACGGAGTAGCCTTTCCCGATCATGGTCCCGAACGTACGGTTACGGCTGAACCGGGAATAAGCGGTGACCAGAAGGTCGCCAAGGTATACCGAATCGGTCACGTCCCGCTCCAGGCCATGCACGGCGTCGAGGAAATTGCGCATCTCTTCGATGGCGTTGCAGATGAAGACGGCCAGGAAGTTGTCTCCGTATTTCATGCCGTGGCAGATGCCTGCAACGATGGCGTATACGTTTTTCAACACGGATGCATATTCGATACCTGTAACATCCTTACAACAGGAGTTGTTCAGGTATGGGTTCTTGAATACGGGCGCGATCGCTCTTGCGTTCTCGATATCCGGACAAGCCAATGTGATATAGGATAACCGTTCGAGGGCAATCTCTTCGGCATGGCACGGACCGCCGATAACGGCGATATTATTAATCGGAACATTATAATACTCGGCAAAGTAATCGGCAACAAGCATATTTTCGTCCGGTACGATCCCCTTGATGGCCGAGATGATGAATTTGTCCTTCATCGAAGTGGTGACCTTCATCAAATGTTGTTTCAGGAAGGGAGACGGGGTGGCGAAAATCAGTGTGTCCGATTCTTTTATAACCTCGTTTATGTCGGTGTAGAATTTGATTTTGTTAGTATCGAACTTAATGGAAGAGAGATAGCTGGGGTTATGCCCCAACAACAGAAACTCTTCCACCTGGTCTTGCCGACGCATATACCAGTTAATACTATCTTGTGTAGAAAGTACAATCTTGGCTAAGGCGGTAGCCCAGCTACCACCTCCCATTATTGCGATTTTTCCGGGCAACTTCATAGTATTATCCTTTTTATTTGGCAACCTGGGCAATCCATGCCTCTACTTCTTCGGCGGAGGGGTTTTGCAATTCCAGCTTGTACTTCTTGTTCATTTCGCAGAGCTCCTGTCTCAGCTTGTTGGGGTTTACATCAGCCAACGTGTCGATTGTGATATATCCGGCTTTTTGCAAAGCGGGAACCCATGCTTCGTCGATGCCTAATGCCACGTATTTGTCGGGCGCATCTTTCTTCACGGTCTTTTCCGGGCGCATCTGAGGGAAGAGCAATACTTCCTGGATGGTCGTCTGGCCGGTCATCAGCATCACCAAACGGTCGATACCGATACCGATACCGGATGTCGGAGGCATACCGAATTGCAGGGCGCGCAAGAAGTCCTGGTCGATAAACATCGCTTCGTCGTCTCCCTTTTCGCTCAGGCGCAATTGTTCTTTGAAGCGTTCTTCCTGGTCGATCGGGTCGTTCAGCTCGCTATAGGCGTTGGCCAGCTCTTTGCCGTTGACCATCAGCTCGAAACGTTCGGTCAGTCCCGGTTTGCTCCGGTGCATCTTAGTAAGGGGGCTCATTTCGACGGGGTAGTCGATGATGAATGTGGGCTGGATGAAGGTGCCTTCGCAATATTCGCCGAATATTTCATCGATCAGCTTGCCTTTGCCCATCGTATCGTCGATCTCCAACTTCAACTCCTTACAGATCGAGCGGATCTCATCTTCGCTTTTGCCGTTCAGGTCGTAACCTGTTTTTTCTTTGATGGCATCCAGGATAGGCAAGCGGCGATAGGGGGCTTTGAAGTTGATTGTCTTGCCGTCGACCGTGCTTTCACTCGTGCCGTTGACCGCGATACAGATGCGTTCCAACAATTGCTCGGTGAAGCTCATCATCCAGTTATAGTCCTTATATTGGACATAAAGCTCCATGCAGGTAAATTCCGGATTATGTGTCCGGTCCATCCCTTCGTTACGGAAGTTCTTGCCGATCTCATAGACGCCTTCGAACCCTCCGACGATCAACCGTTTCAGATATAGCTCGGTAGCGATACGCAGGTAAAGGCCGATGTCCAATGAATTATGATGTGTGATAAACGGACGTGCGCTTGCTCCTCCGGGAATGGATTGAAGGATCGGAGTTTCGACTTCCGTGTATCCGGCTTCGTCCAGGGCGGTGCGCATGGTCTTGATGACTTTTGCACGTTTCATGAAAATATCTTTCACGCCGTCGTTTACTACCAGGTCGACGTAACGTTGGCGGTAACGCATTTCCGGGTCGTTGAAGCCGTCGTATGCTACGCCGTCTTTGTATTTGACAACCGGTAGCGGTTTGAGTGATTTGGATAATACCGTTATCTCTTGTGCATGGACGGAAATTTCGCCCATCTGCGTACGGAATACGAAACCTTTGATCCCGACGAAGTCGCCGATGTCCAATAGCTTCTTGAAAATGACATTGTACAGGTCTTTATTCTCTTCCGGACAGATGTCATCGCGGGAAATATAAACCTGTATCCTGCCTTCGGAATCTTGAAGTTCCATAAAGGAGGCCTTTCCCATAATACGTCGGCTCATGATACGGCCGGCAATGCTTACGGGACGAGGCTCGGCATCGTCTTTAAAATTCTCTTTTATTTCTTTGGAAAATGCGTTTGTTACGTACTCAGCGGCGGGATAAGGTTCTATCCCCATCTGGCGTAACTGCTCCATGCTATTACGTCTTATGATTTCCTGTTCACTCAGTTCTAATAGATTCATTATGCTATTATTTTGTATAATACGGCGCAAAAGTACAAAACTTTTCTTACTTATTCCCTAAAAAGGGAGGCTACTTTGCGCTTTATGTTCTTAAAAGGTCTTGTTTTGTAATCAGAAAGGCAGGTTTCGTATGGCTTCGGGCAGGAAGAAACGAACGTCTTTCCCGGCTTCATACGCCTGGCGGATGAAAGAAGAAGATATTTCGATCAGAGGGGCCTCTACTAACCTGATATGAGGATATCGCTCCGGTATTTCGACATCGAAGCCTTTACGGGGGTAGATGAAGATGGGATAGTTGGAAAGGATGGTTTCATACTCCACCCATCTGGTGATGTATTTCCAGTTGTCCGCCCCCATGATGAAATAGAATTCCCGGTCCGGGTAGCTTTTTTCTAACGCCCGGAGCGTATTGACGGTGTAAGTGGGTTGGGGAAGTGAAAATTCGAAGTCGCTCGCCTGGAATTTGGGGTAACCGGCAATAGCTTTCTTTACCAGTTCCAGGCGAAGCTGGTCGTCCATCAGTTCATCTTTTGTCTTTAGCGGATTGTGAGGGGTGATCAGGAACCACAATTCATCCAGTTCCGTAAATTCACATAGCCAGTTGGCTAATGCCAGATGGCCGATGTGAACCGGATTGAATGAACCGGAATAGATTCCGGTCTTGCGTCTCCCGGTTGTGCCCTGTATCAGTTCCGTTTCCATTTGAAAATATTGATGGCTTGTATGCCAAATACCAGTCCGGTACCGGTTGCGATTATGTATTCCTTATAATAAAGAGCGAATCCGCAGGTGACAAGTGCAAGAATGGCTATTATTATAAATGTATACAACCACTTTTTGGATAAACTTTTATTGCTCATGCCTTTTCCAAAAATTCTTTAATCACCTTTAATGCTTCATTCTGTGCCGTTTCCAGGTTGTCGTTCACCACGATAACATCGAATTTGTCGGCAAAGCCCAGTTCGAATTCGGCTTTTGCGATGCGGCTTTCGATTACTTCCGGGGTGTCCGTTCCGCGTCCTTCGAGGCGTTTCCGCAGGTCTGCTATGCAGGGAGGTTGGATGAAAACCGAGAGGGCACGGTCGCCATAGAATTTCTTGATGTTGCAACCTCCAACCACATCGACATCGAATATCACATTATCGCCGTTATTCAGCCTTCTTTCAACTTCACTTTTCAGCGTGCCGTAATATTTGTCGGTATATACCTCTTCGTATTCCAGAAAGTCCCCGGCGGCGATACGGCCCCGAAACTCGTCCGGGGTAAGGAAATAGTATTCCACTCCATCCTTTTCCGTTCCGCGCGGAGCCCGGCTTGTCGCCGAGATGGAGAAATGCAGGTTCAGGTTCTGCTTCAGCAGGAAATTGATGATAGTTGATTTACCCGAACCCGATGGTGCGGAGAATATGATCAGTTTACCAGCCATTTGTCTGTTTTATAATACGTTTAATACTTGTTCCTTGATCTGTTCCAGTTCGTCTTTCATCTGAACGACGATCTTTTGCATTTCCGCAT
>OGZX01001373.1_pt1 | contig 24638 bp, 18 predicted proteins | sample 1576881 | NCBI WGS metagenome assembly OGZX01 (sample SAMEA3541542, study PRJEB24748) | human gut metagenome | biome: human gut; feature: human-associated habitat; material: faeces | place: China | collected 2012
CGTAAGCCATCCGGTAGTTGTCAAACTCTTCCTGATACTTCTTAGCAAATTCGGGGTTATAATGTTTGCTGACTGCCAGAACTTGCTGCATGACGGCCAGGTTATGTTCCAACTCTCTTGTCACAGAAGCCAGCTGAGACGGTCTCAGACGGAAGAACCAGTCGATATTCCGCATGGCATTTTCTGCAATTCCGGTAAAGATCTCTTCAGCCTTTTCTGTCTCATCCAGCGCATAATACAACTCACCGGTAGAAAGAGCCGTATAATCCAACGGAACATTTTCCGGCGGCAATACTTCCATACTCTTATTCAACACGTTCAACGCTTTCTCATTCTTGCCTTCCTTCAACAGGTCTTCAGCCAGTTTATTGAACAATGCCATACGGTAGCTCTTACACATACGCATCACGTTCTCATCGATATAAACACCCGGTTTATCTACACCACCCCATTTGAATTTGTTCATCACATTGTCGTACATCTTCTCTGTGTTGGTGTTTTTGTCCGCTTGCTTCGGAACGATCTGGTAAGCCAGACCTGTCTGTTCAAAGTAACCGTCCAGGCCGACGAACTGGTCGGGGTTCACGGTGATTGCATAATAGATAGGACGTTCCCAGTCGTTTGTCTGCAGCATATCCAGGATCATCAGTTCCTGTTTGCCCAGTGCGTTCTTACCTTTCAGGTCGATCGTCATTTCCTTCAATAAGCCGGTAGAGTCTGTTGCCAGACCTTTGGCTACGGCCTTAGCAGAGTCGACCTTATAGACTAGCGTTTCGGCTGGGATATAGTCGAGTTCCTGGCTTATGCCCGGTATCTTCTTGAACTTCGGATCATTGCTGCGAACGAAATTCAGGGCCGTAGACAAGTCGATCGGTTTGTCGGTCATTGGAAATACATAAGCTGCATCACGTGTACCCTGTACGTAATCCGCACGATCCCATGAGATAGGCAGCGGAGCCGACTCATAAGCCTGTTTCTTCATCTGGTCGATGTACCAGTCGGTTTGCAGGTAGCTGGTGTTACATACACGGACATCTGTACGGATACCTTCCACTTCCTGAGCATACCACAGAGGGAATGTATCATTATCGCCGTTGGTGAAGATCACAGCATTCGGTTCGCATGATTCCAGGTAGTTAGCACCGAAATCACGGCAGACGTAACGTCCCGAACGATCGTGGTCGTCCCAGGTCTGGCTGGCCATCTGGATAGGCACAAACAGACAAAGTACAGTTGCCACAGAACCGGCCACTACCGGCGACATCTTGCCATACCGTTGTATCAGCTTGGCCAGTGCCGCGACACCGAACCCGATCCAGATACAGAACGCATAGAAAGAACCTGCATAGGCATAGTCTCGTTCACGCGGCTGGTAAGGAGTCTGGTTCAGATAAAGCACAATGGCGATACCCGTCATAAAGAAGAGGAAGAAGGTGATCCAGAAGCTCTGGATACCACGCTGTCCGGAATAAGCCTGATACAACAACCCGAGGATACCGAGCAGAAGCGGCAACATATAGTAGACATTGTGTCCTTTATTATCGGCAATATCAGAAGGCATATTATCCTGCGGGCCGACAAGTACCTCGTCGATCGCCTTGATACCGGTGATCCAGTTACCGTTCAACACCTCACCATTCCCCTGGATATCATTCTGACGTCCGGAGAAGTTCCACATGAAGTAGCGCCAGTACATGAAATTGAGCTGGTAAGCGAAGAAATAACGCAGGTTTTCGGCAAACGTCGGTTTCATCACGGTTACGTTTTCACCGCAACGGTTAAACTTCACCGGTTCTCCCTTGAACTGCGACCATTCCTTATAAGCTCCCACATGAGCATCGACGTTGCTGTACATACGTGGGAAAAGCATACTCAGCTCGTCCACATACTCATAATCGACATCGTGACGTGAGATATAGTATTTATCTTTCTCGTTCTTGTCTTTCTTGATCACGCGGCTCCATACGGCTTCACCTTCCTTGGTTACAGGAGAGCAGTTACCACCCTGGTTTTCACGCTTCACTTCCGAAGCAAAGGTCTGTCCGTACAACAACGGAGTCTTACCGTACTGTTCACGGGCCAGGTACGAACGCAGGGTGAAAATATCACTCGGTGCATTCTGGTTCATAGGCGTATCGGCTGTAGCACGGATCATGGTCAATGCATAGGAAGAATAACCTACTACGATCACCATCAGGCATACCAGAACCGTATTCAGCAATTTGATATTTACCTTTTTACTCATAAACAGGTAAGCTGTCAGCGCAGCTGTCAGGATAACAGCCAGTACATAACCGCTTCCGATAAACGGAACACCTACCAATACGATAGCCGCGATAAAGGCGATCTTCATTCGCACAGGATGAACCTCGTCGCGCATCGTTTCCCAGATAGACCAAATCAATACGCCTGCCAGTACAATCACATAGGCAAACACTCCCGAATTGTAAGGCATTCCTAATACGTTGACGAACAATAGTTCGAAATAGCCGCATACCTCAACCAGTCCCTGAACGACACCGTACATCATCAAAGCTACAATAGCAAAAGAAACCAACAGTGCATAGATGGTACCTTTCATCGTCGGGTTCGGGAATTTCTTATAGTAGTAAACCAATACGATCGCCGGGATACAAAGCAGGTTCAACAGGTGGACACCGATACTTAATCCCATAAGATATGCAATCAGTACGATCCAGCGATCGGCATGAGGACGATCGGCAGCCTCTTCCCATTTCAGGATCAGCCAGAATACAAGGGCTGTGAACAGGGATGAATAGGCATATACTTCTCCTTCTACCGCACTGAACCAGAATGTATCGCTAAAGGTATAAGCCAATGCGCCTACCAGACCGCTACCCATAATAGTGATCATCGTACCCAGAGAAATTTCATTCTCATCGTTCACCATGATCTTGCGGGCCAGGTGGGTTATACTCCAGAACAGGAACAGAATAGTCAGTCCGCTGAACAGCGCCGACATGGAATTAACCATTTTAGCCACCGTAGCAGTGTCGGATGCAAGCTGTGTAAACAGATTGGCCGTCAACATAAAGAACGGTGCGCCGGGCGGGTGCCCTACTTCCAGTTTAAAAGCCGAAGAAATGAACTCACCGCAATCCCAGAAACTGGCAGTGGGTTCGATAGTCATCAAATAAACGGTGGAGGCGATCAGGAATACGATCCATCCCAGCACGTTGTTGATTAGTTTATACTTTCTCATACGTTTGTATAAAGTGTGATAATTAATTGTCTAAAAAAGCTATCCTAACACAGACAGTCGGCCGCAAAGGTAAGCATTTACGTTTAATACCAACGCCCTAACACTCTATAAATTGTATTGAAGAGATTAGAATTATATTAAAAAACCGCTGATATTTAGCTGACAAAACCTGTCCGCTTTATGACATTATATGACACCGGATGTCATACGGATCATACGTCTTAATTATCACACTTTACACAAGAAATGAAGCTAAAGCATTTTTTTTAACTTCTGCAAAATCCCCCTGCGATACGGGAGGATTACAAACAAGAAAACATAGAAACAGTTACTTGATCTTCTTTATTTTATTCAGTGTCTTATAAACGGAATAAGCCCAGAAATTACGAAGTCCGAACCCTCTGGCTTTCTCTGTAAATTGCTTATTCAAGACAATATCTTTTGTAGCGATATCGAATACTACAACATTATAAGTAGCCTGACCTTTCCCTTTATTCAGTAGTCCGGCGATAAATACGGCCCCATACCCCTGGGCATCCCCGGTATTAAAATGACGGATATACTCTACTATTTCTTCATTAGTCAATTCATAACCAGTATCCTGAGCCACGAAATCTGCTTTCTTTATCTGTTCAATAAGATCCTGGGCCGTTGTGAGGTCCAACGTTACTTTTGCATCGAAAGCCTTATCGAGATCATACTTTTTCGGTTCACGCTGAAACAGCGTATTTATCCCATAAAACGCGTCTTTAAACTGTTCTGTCGTTTCATCGGCACCGTACACCTTAGCCATAGAAAAGTCTACACCGAAAAAGGTCAGTTCTTCTATGTCTTTCAAATTTGTTTTCTCCTGTGCATTCACAAAGCTTGCCAGAAATAAAAACATCAATACCATCAACTGTTTCATACGATTACATTTTAAATTAGTACTAAATTATCGCAAATCTATAAATTTAATTGCTTTCCTGCTCATCTGCGGCATCTGAATTTTAGCCACATAATCAGGAGAGGCAAACTGAATGGTCGGTGCTACCCGTACTTTCGACCGGAACAGATCCTTGATTTGCTTGGCGAAAGCCTCCGTTTGTAAATCGCTTCCTACCCGAATCAGAATATCGTCAGTCCCCAGATCATTTGTATAGACTTCTACTACATAATTTTTTACTCCGGGAATATTGTCGAGAATATCATATAAAGCCGGTGGATAAAGAGTGGTTCCTTTATACTTTATCATTTGCCCTTTACGCCCCAATACCGAACTGAGCCGCATCGTATTCCTTCCGCAGGAACACGGCTCCGTATAATGATAACAGATATCGCCTGTTTTAAAACGAAGCAGAGGCATTCCCCGTACACCCAGTGTAGTGATCGTCACTTCACCAGCTTCCCCTTCTGCGACAGGCAGGTTCTTATCATCCAGAAATTCAACAATGATCAACTCCGGCTGCAAATGACCTCCCCGGCATGCCTCACATTCTGTAAAAGAAGATTGCATTTCCGTGGATGCATACGTGGATTGCAATAAGGGGGTCTGCCATTTTTCATGGATACGTTGTCCTAATGTATTCAGGGAGAAATCAGGATTACGTAATGCCTCTCCGATACAAATCGCTTTCCTGATGGAAGAATTGTTATAATCGATCCCGTTGGCCTCCGCATATTCGATCAACTTTATCAGAAAAGAGGGGACAACCATACAGAAAGAAGGATGTATCCGGTGGATCGTGTCCCACTGTAATTCAGGTATCCCGTTACCGACGCGAACGACTCCCGCCCCCAGTTCACGGGCTCCCATATAATAGGCCAGGCCCGCCATAAAACGCCGGTCGAGCGTGGTCATCAACTGCATGACATCTTCCCGCGTGCACCCCGCCGTTGTAAACGATAGATATTCGTTATAAGACAGACGGTCCAGGTCGCCTGAAGTCAGTACAAATGTAACCGGATCGCCCAATGTCCCCGAAGTTGTCACATAATCGATGATCTCTGCCTTATCCACACAAACAAAATCCTCATTATGCAGTTGCAGGTCTGTTTTTGTCGTAACAGGCAATTGCTGTAAATCTTCCAATGTGCGGATACCGGATATATCGATCCTCTCCTCGCGGAACATACGTTGATAAAAGGCCGAATGCCTGTTCAGGTATTCCAGTTCATCGGCAAGCCGAAGCTCCTGATACCTTTTGATCTCCGCAGGAGTTTTGAATTGTATGTCGCTAAACTTCTCCATTTCGTTTATTTTTTAATTTTTTTTCCAGTACAATACGTTCTTCTTCTTTAGGTATTTCTTTTGTCAAAGCGGTCTGCCAACAAGAAACAGCCTTGTCCTCCGGACCGAACAGATGATAATAATCCCCCGCCAACTGCCAGGTATAATAGAATTCCGGATTGGACAATATAAACTGACCGACCGTTTCTTCATCGAGAGGGGTACTGTTACCGATACTGTGGCGAATCTCCTTCGCCAACTTTTTATAGGTCAATAATTGCTGATAAACCGGACTATTCAAAAAGGTATCCGCAGGCAAAGAAAGGCTATCGATGCATAATTCTTCCGTATCAGACGAATGGGCAAAAATCGCATTCAGATCATAAGCCACATACTCACCCAATTGCCAGGGAGCAGTCGACACCCACATCAGTCGTTTAGCCGGTTCAAAGATCACCGAATGATGGGCAATAAACTGGTTAAGTGCTTTCTCGTTGGTCAATCCGATATTCCGACCTTCCTTTCCGAACCGGTTACGTAATATAGATGCAGCTTTCGAAGCATCTACCGGGATATTCTCATCCAGCAATTCATCCAACCGGGCATACCGGTAAGGACTATCGGAAGTGGCTATATTCTCCTTATTCCGGACATCCTCTTTAAAGGTGTCCGACTGATAATGGTTCGTACAGATAATACGATTTGTTTCCGAACAGAACAGGGCGATCTGATCGGTCGACTTCTCAATGATGGCAGCCTTCCCGTCTTTTGCCGAACCAATCAATAAAGACTCGGCAACAAAAGTTTTATGTTTCTGTGCAATCGCATACGCCTCTTCTATGGTGGAAGCATATTGAAGGATCTCGCGTGCCAATAAAGAGATAGGCATAGCAGCCGATACCGGCATAGTCGATTTGGCAGCATTGATGGTAACTGTCAGTCCCGTTTCATTCATCCCCGACAACACACCGGTCATGCCCGCCCAACCTACGGATGCAAAACAATATCCATCGGATGGACGGTAGAACGAAACCAGTTTATTACGGGCAAAATCATCGCCCACATAAAAGTCGAAATTACGCCCGATCAATAAAGTCGAATCCGCACTTTCACTTCCCCAGACACCAAAAGAGCTACACCCGACCAACATATAATCCTGCATAGCATGGCCGATATCATGTGCGGCATGATAATTCAACTGACGTTCGTAAGAAGTACCGATCGCATCATATTCGTGGGAACAGGAAAGAGAGATTCCGTAGATCTCCGTCCGGTATTCTTCCGGTATGTATTCTCCCAGGTTACGGTTAAACAGGATCAGGAAAAAACGCAGGAACTTCAGATAACTGTCCGAAGGTATGATCTGACGTATCTGATCGACAAAAACCTCTTCCTGGTAATGGAGCAAATCTTCTGCCAGTTTCCCGAAAGCAACTCCCCTTTCGGCCGGATTCCCCTGCAACGACATTTCCCACAACCCGCTTTTGCTCTGCCGCAGATGATTCGGGCCATACGTACGCAGACTATCTGTCTTTACCAGAGAATAAGCCGGCAGCGATTGTCTGTCGATAACCGGTTGTTTCATATCTGCCGTCAGATAAAGGACAGAGGAAACGATCAGGATCAGTCCGACAAAACAGAGAACGGACAGGATCAGGTATTTTATTATCTTCTTTATTTTCATATCAGGCATCTCCTATTTTCCGGGCCAGATATTCCGACCCTAACAGTTCCGCACAAGTCAGCATTGAAGTCAACGTTACCCCTAAAGCACCATGTACATTCAAGCTTTGTCCGGTCAGGAACAAATTAGATATACGCGTACGGGGGGGAATCAATGTGATCAACGGATTTTTATAATTCTTCATTATTCCATAAGCCGAACCATCGGGAGTACCGGTATAATCCCTGTAAGTAAGGGGAGTAGTAGTCACTATTTTCTCGGTATTCTGTGAAATGCCCGGACAATATCGTTCGGCAAAAGCCATTAACTGCTGTGCTTTTTGCATTTTAAACTCTTCATAATCGGCACCCCGTCTTCCAACAGTCGTATCTTCCCAGTTTTTCACCTCCGACAGATACATGGGAGAAAGCAGACAGATCACATCAGTATACTGCTCCTGGGCAGAAGACGGTTGCATCGAAACCATACAAGTATTAATCCGGGTATCTTCGGGATACCGAGTGTTATACCAGGCATTCTGATCTCCCAACAAAAAGAGATTCCGGTTATAATACCGTGTGCTCTCCCGTTTCTGAAGCAGATAGACAGAAAACAATCCGTATGAATTAGGCAAATGCTGCAAACGGGATAGAGTAGCCTTCCGTATCAACGGAGATTTCTCCACCAGACTCAACGTATTGAAAGGATGCAGGGAAGAGATAACATACCGGGATTCCAGTTGTTCCGAATGATTAATCTCTACGGCTTTTATTTCGTTTCCGGACAAATAGAGTTTGCTCACTTCTGCGCCGGTCAGTACTGTTCCACCGTTTTGGCGGATCATGCCCACCAGGGCATCTGCCACCTGCATACTTCCGTCGACAAAGCGCCAGGCCCCCTGAAGGTACGAATTCGTAATGATGGCATGATGATAAAAAGTAGAAACCGACTGATCGCCTCCATACAATAGAACGCTGCCGGATAACACCTGTCGCAAAGTCTCATCCGGAGTAATCCCCCGGATCTGTTCCCAGGCAGAGACATAAAAATTATCCATATTGCCGGAAGACAGTTTCCCTTTCCTCAACTGTTCCACACTGATCGAACGGCCGACAGCATCCAACATATCGACATAACGGTAAAGAGCGTCTTTTTCTTTCGGGAATTCACGGGTCAAAGTCTCGGCAAACCGTTCATGCCCCATGGCGAAAGGATAAAACTTATCTTTGTAGCAGATCATGTCGAAAGCCTCTTCATCCATCCTCCGCATCTTCAACTTATCCATTATTCCGAAATAAGTGAAGTATTGCCGCATAATTTCCCCCTCATCCATACTGCCGATATAATGAATGCCTGTATCCAGCATCCTGCCATACCGTTTAAAAGATTGAAAACAACCACCGGGTAAAGGATTCTTTTCGAGCACGCAGACATTATATCCTTCTTTACTCAAAGTTGCACCACAAGCCAGACCTCCTAGTCCGCTTCCTATGATAATAACATCGTATCGGCTACTGTTACTCATGTGCACACTCCTTTCTTCGCAGAATATAGATCGTATTGGATGTAAAACGATCGTTAGCCTGCTGCTCTATCTCCATCCGGTGTCGTTCTGCGAGCCGGATAAACATTTCATGCGTAGGAAAATAAAGATCGTTTTCCCTTTTATTGAATTCCAGTAAACGAGTAGAAAGCAGCTCGGTAAACCGGGTCACCCGGTGTTTAACCGTACCTCCGGCATCACCGTCACGAATAACCAACATTCCACCCGGCAATAGCTTACCGATACAGGCATCCAACAAACGTTCCTGCGACGGATAATCCATATAATGGAGCATATCATTCATTATAAATACATCACTGGCCGGGAGATCATAGTCTACCGCATTGCCACAAACAAAACGGGTACGGTCGTTCCTGGAAAAATTATGATTCGCAACGGCAATCTTATCCGCATCATAGTCAATACCCAGAACAGTCCGTTCTTCCGAAAGCATAGCAAGCATGTAAGAAAGCGGCCCCAACCCACAACCAATATCTGTTATCCGGGCTTTACGCGGAATAATCCGGTTAAAAAACTCATATTTATCCTCCATGAGGACTTTAATACGAATATACCATTCCTCCACCGGGCCTTTATAAATATAATTGGCAACCAACTGCCTGTAAAAATAAGGATTATCTGAATTTGAATAAATATCGCAAGTCTCCTGATAAGCAGTACGGAAAACGGCTGCGATGGCTTTGGAACGTTCCTGATACGTCACACCAAAACTTGTATCGGTGTTGGCTATGCGGGGCAATATACGGGTGCACAATACCCCTCGCTTCACATAGAACGGCTGCCGTTTCGAAATGATCATTCCTGTTCCGTAAAGAACGACCGGCAGTATATCCAACTGTAATTTTTCAGCCAGATAAAAAGCACCTTTATGAAAACGATGTACTTTACAGTCTGCCGAACGCGTCCCTTCCGGGAAAACAACCACCGAATATCCCTGAGCAACCTTATCACGAAGATGATGTAAAACTTTTTCATACCCATCCTCTGTCTGCACAAAATCAGCATATTGCACAATCTTTCCAAAAACGGGAGAATGCCATACCCACCTGTTCGTCACCATCACCAGCTTGGGTGCCAGAGAAAGCATGACCAGTATATCCACAAAAGACTGATGGTTAGCAATTATCACCGACGGCTTCTCAAAAGTTTCATTACCCGGATTTATTTTCTCACGCCGGGCTATCCAGGCAGCTTTCAGGAAAATACGGAGCATATACATCATGATCCGACTGAACAACTGCTTTTTCCTTTTCCTTCCTACAGGTAGCAGTATCAACAGAAGTGCTACTCCCATCATCAATAAACAACCGGTAACAAACAAGCCAAAAAACCAGACTGTGACCAGAAGCGCAGACAAAGTATAAGGGAAATTTCCTTTTGAGGCAGGCCGGGAAATAAAAAAGCGGAACAGGATCGGCAAGATCGTATAAGAAACCAATACGACAGAGATCATTCCCAGGATCGAAATAACAGAGATCGACTGTAATGCAGGATGTTTTGCAAAAACCAATACCCCAAGTCCTACAACCGCAGTAAATGAAGAGAAAAAGATAGCTGTCTTATGGGAAGTAAGCATCTTCTTTCCCGTCCGGTATTCCTGTTGCAGGCCATCCATGATAAAAATACTGAAATCATCTCCCAGACCGAAGATAAAGGTCGAAAGGATGATATTCACAATATTGAACTGCGTACCGGTTACTGCCATCAATCCCAGGATGATCACCCAGCTGACAGCCATCGGAGTAAAAGTCATCAACGTCAATTCGATCCGTCCGTACGAGATCAATAAGGCGAAGAAGATCAGAAAAGAGGAGATATAAAGGATCAGATAAAAGTCATCATTGATAGCCGAGACCCACTTATTGGCAAAATACCCGCGATCAAAAATCACCAATCCGTCATTATCGGCAAAACGGTCATAAACAAACTCTTTATCATCCTCATTCAAACGAACCTGCGTGATAAACATGGAAAGTGAATCGGCCGAAGAAGCCCAACTGTCAAGTAGCGGTAAAGAAGAGTCGCCGGAAGTAAAGTCGCAAGGGCTATATTGTTTATCCAGAAGGGTAAAGAAATCATCAAAAGCATCGGTCCGGAAATGATACTTCCCGGCTTTCTCCCTGATCTCTTTAGCGACTAACGCCTTCCGTTCAGCCGTCCAGTAGCTGTTCCAGCGGTCGATACGCCGCTGCTGCTCTGCATAAGGAATAAATATTTTTTCTGCCGAAGCAAATTCTTTAATCTTACCTTCTGCTTTCAACGTTTCCAGTTCACGATTCGTTTCCGCATAATGCTGTAATCCTTCATCAGAAGTATTACCTACCGAAACGAAAAGTGTCGTTTTATTATCCGACTGAAAAAGATCGTTCAAACGCTGTTCTGCCGCCTTCAGGTTAGCCGGTTCGAAGCTCAGGTTCATCATATTACTATCGAACGTCACCTTTCCCGACATATAAAGAGACAGGAAAAAGACGATCACGATCGTAATGACCAACGGCTTATTTTTTTCATAAGCATATCCGTTGATCTTCTCAATAATGCGAAGCACCCGGCCGGCCTCTTCATGTCCTTTCTTTATTTTCAGGAAATGCGGCAGGAACACCAGGCAAAAAAAGGTTGTCCCGATCAAAGCCAATGAAGAGAACAAGCCAAAGTCACGTAGCAGGTCCGAACTGGTGAAAACCAAGCCGAAGAAAGCCCCGACCGTTGTAAAACTCCCCACTGTAAGCGGATAGGCCAGTTCCTCAATCAACTGCCGGATGGACGAGACATGATTAAAATGCGACAATACATGGATCGAGTAGCTCAGTGCCACCCCAAACACAGCGGCACCCGCTCCGATCGCAATGGCCGATACAGCACCTTTAATAAAAAAGATCAGAGCCAGTGAAAATACAGCTCCATATAATACAGGCAGTATGATCAGGATCACAGCCGAACGGCTTTTGAATACCAATGTTATAAAACCGATAATGATGATCAGGGCGATCGTCATAGTCAGCATAGTATCCGATTTGATCTGCCGGGCATTGTAGACACCGACCGACGGCCCCCCGAAATATTCCGCCTTCACACCGGGATAGGTGTTCATCGTTTCTTTCAGTTGCTTTTCGATCGTATCGATCAGGAACTCGTTTTTCCCTGTACTGCCTGTCCCGTAACGCGGAGTAACAAAAAGCAACAGGGTCGACATATCCTTTGAAAAAATATGCCCGTCATACAACTCATAATTAGCCGTCATCTGGAAATCGCGCAGTTTTTCCAGAGAAGAAGTACCCAGACCTACCGGGTCACGGGGTAGAATATTCTTCAATGCCACCCCTGCCGGAGAAAGCAGGTTCAGATAATTACTACGCATACGGCCTTCTATTCCCTCAGGAGTCAATACGGAATCCATCCGGACATAATCAGCTTCGGTCAGGAAAACAGGCAGGTTATCATAAATAAATCCGGTCACCTTCCCGATCATATCCTCACCCACTTCCGCAAATATATCCGTTATGTACTCGGTTCCGGCCTCTTCCAGCAAACTATCTTTCAGACTTTCTCCCGCCTCAATCAGACGATCGGAAGAAACTGTGCCGGATACCGTATCAGCAGACGACAACATAACTATGATCTTATCTTTGATCTTCAGGTTTTGGAAAACAATCTCCGTACTCCGCGCATCCTGTGTATCAGGAAAAAAGCGGGTTACGTCTTCTTCGAATTTCACCTGTACGGCAAAGAAAAGTAATAACAGGAAGCTACCGACCAGTAACAGGTAACGGACAGCCATCTGGCGTTCCAAGTAATTATATATATGGATAAACAGCTTATTCATCCGGCAGAATGCTCAGGCTTCCGAAACAACGAAAGCAACGTTAGACAAACAACACCGGCCAATAACCCGCAAATAACGGCAAAAACCATACTTCCGGCCAGATACTGAACGAACGAATCCTTGATCGTATCGAATGTCACTTCATGTACACTCAGCTTTACAGGACGATCCAGTATCCACCCGCCCGTCACATAACTCCCGAATAACAGGAAGGGAATCATTGGAGGGATACTGATATTCGACGCAACGATCGTAATCACTTTGTTCAGCCCCATCAAATGGGCCAAAATACCGGCTACAATCATCTGGTATCCCCAGATAGGCACAATTCCCATAAAAACACCGAACATAACCGCTAATGCGATCCGTATATTCGATTCCGAGGAATGAGTAATATTCTTAGATATGAATTTCTTTACATTCTCCTTCGTTATGCTTCGTACGCATTTCCAAGGCCAGAACCATAACAAAGCAATCGTTACAAGCACCGAGTTCAATAAACTGATCCGTGTAAAATCCCGCAACGGACGAAAATGACTGACCCGCTCTCCTGCCGGTGGGTAATACACTTTCACCGGAACATTCGCAACCCGTATATTCCGCCAGGCAGCCTGTACGATTATCTCCAGTTCGTATTCGTATTTTGTTGTGAAAAGACATACTTTCTTCAGCTTGTTCAAAGGATAAAGCCTGTAACCCGACTGGGTATCAGTTAAGCGGATGCCTGTCTCCAGCGTAAACCAGAAATTAGAGAACTTATTGGCAAAGGTATTTTTTCCGGGCATATTATCAGAAGCCAGATTACGGGCCCCGATCAATAGGCTATCCGGATGCAATTCTATTTCTTTCAGGAAAACGGGGATATCGTCTGCATAGTGCTGTCCGTCCGAATCGAGTGTAATAACATAGCGGTAACCGATCTCCATAGCTGCTTTCAGTCCGGTATTCAAAGCATAACCTTTTCCCCGGTTGTTCGGATAGCTGATAACACCGATTTCGGAGAATCCTTTCAATACCTCCACCGTATGGTCGGTGGAACCATCGTTCACCACTATAACAGGAAATGAATAAACTAATACATCCGTGAGTACCTGTCCTAGTGTTGCAGCGTTGTTGTACGTTGGAATCACAATAGCCAATTGCCCCTCCCGCCGGAAATGATCCGGAAATGTATATGTAGTATCTGTTACCATTTATTCGTTATTACTCCGCAACAATCGTTGCTTTTAGTTTGAGTACAGTCGTCTCACCTGCACTTGCAATAGCCTGTAGCCTGTTAGTATTGCCTAAAGAGAATGCAAACGTAAGAATACCATGTTCCAGCGGATTCACGACAGAGAGGAATTTACAACTATTTATAGCTTGAAAACGCACCGGAGTATTCAACATCATCGATACGCATTCTTTCACTATGCGGAGCATACAAACACCGGGCACCACAGGCATACCCGGGAAATGCCCTTTATAAACATTATGCTCCGGATTCAGCCGGATTACACAGGTATATTCTTCATCTTGTCCCGCAACGGTTTCTACTGTATAAAAGTCAGTCAACATCCCTTTTACTATGCATTTAGTGGGACAAAGGTAGGGAAGTTTTTCTATTATTTTGGTCTGTTTCGAATCTTTTTCAGAGTATTAACCCTTCTCTCACAAGAGATAACCATTCAGCCAAAAGTAAACATGTATATTATCCTTTCAGCATATACCCTTTTTTTGTAAGAGAAACAATCCCGACAGACAAATCATTCTTTAAAGCCTTTCTCAGATAAGTGATTTGCACATTCAAAGCAAGGGAGTTGGCATACGAATTATTACCCCATACAGCATCCAGAATGAGATTGCGATCCACCGCCTTATTCAAATTACGCACTAAAAGACGTAGAATATCCGCTTGTCGTGAAGTAATCAAAGTTTTGCTGTTACCCATGCGTATTTCATTGGTTGCATAGTTAAAATGCGTATTACCAAAAGAGTACGGTTCATCTTCTGTTTCCACACAAATAGTTTGTTCAAAACGCTCCCTTATGCGTGCTAATAACTCTTCCGGATAAAAAGGTTTAGCCAGGTAATCATTACCTTTCACACTGAATCCTTTCAAACGATCGTTTTTGTCCGAGCGATCGGACAAGAAAAAGATCAGGACATTATGATCCTGTTCTCTTATCTTTTCAGCCACTTCAAAACCGTTCAAACCCGGCATATTGATATCCAACAAAACAAGATTGGGTTTAACCACCGGAAATTGTTCCAATGCTTTTGTTCCATTTCCTGTATAAGTTACTTCATAACCTTCCCTTTCCAGAAATTTCTTTAACAGGATTGAATATTTCAGATCATCATCCGCAAATAATATTTTCAGAGGTGTTGCCATATATTATATGTATATAAAAAACAATCATTTCGTATGCTCATCGGGGGAGAGTCACGATGACTTTCGTCCCATATCCTATTTTACTTTGAAGGGATACTTTGCCATGATGTGCTTCCACTATTTGTCTTACATAACTCAGACCGAGTCCGAGACCTGGTATATCTTTCCCTGAAAAACCGGGAGAACGATAAAACTTTTCGAAAACTTTCCGATGTTCAGCAGGAGAAATACCGAAACCGTTATCCTCTACCGACAATTCGATTCCTTTTTCCACTCGCATAATCACAATGCGTATATGAACATCCGAACCGGAATACTTGATCGCATTCTCAATTAAATTACATAATACATTCGCTATATGTACCGGGTCTGCGGTAATAAGAGACACTTCCGGAGTATAGGCCGTAGAAAAAGAAACTTGTTTCTCCGGCGGGATCTGTATTAAGCGTAATACTTTCTCCACCAACTTTGGCAAATCCAATGAAGAAAGAACCAGTTGAGTTCCGCCTCCATCGACACATACCATATCTTTCAGTTTACCTAAATAAGCTGAAAGATTATCCAATTCAAACATAGCATCCAAGGCTACTTCTCTGCAAGTGCTTTCATCCGCACGCATTACCGGATCATTCAGGAATGATACACACATCTTCAATGCTTGTATCGGACGGCGAAGTTCATGTATCATAGTATGAACGAAATCTTCACGCATTTTCCCAATCTTTTTCTGCTTCAGAATAGTCGATATCTGAAACCACAAACAAGAAATAAGCAGCAGGACTAAAAAAAGGCTTACTCCCAACTGGGCTGCCATTCGGACAAGTAACGGATGAAAAGGAAACGACACAGTCATCAGAATCCCTTTTGCTTCAAGCGGAGAATACATATATTCAACAATGAAAGAAGATGGAAGAAAGGCACCATCCTGCTGTTTTGGGGAAAAAGATGTATAATTTATTACACATTCCGGTAATCGAACTTTCAGCAAACTATCCAGACGCTCACGGGAAAAAGGAATGAAATGATTCACAACCAAACGATCTGCTGCAGCCAACAAACTATCCTCCGGCATAGATGGATTAAAATTAAGATTGATCTGCTCAGTCTGTGTAGTATCTTTCAGATTGAATTTCAAACCTGCAAAAGTATTGGAATACATTTCACTGCCAGATGAAGCACTATGTTCTGCATTCCGGTTCAGCACATAAGTTGCCTTCGTATCCAAAGTTTCTTGTTTACGAAGATTAAATTCTTCTTCCTCTACTTCTTTTACTTTCCCAACCAGCTCCTCTTTATAACGGTGCATTTCATATTGAAGCTGGTTATACAACCAATATCCTTGTACTCCAATCGCCGATAACGCTGCAAATAATGATAATATATAGATTAACCGTATACGTTTCTTCATCCTCTTTTTCTGACAAAGTTAACAAGGAGAGCGAGGGAACAATAAGTAAACAGCATCTTTTTTGCCAGAATAATAAAACAGTAATATTCTTCCTTCGTAATACTTCAGTAATAAATTTCTTCCTGCAGTTTCCTTTAAAGCCGGTATTTTTGCCTCAAAGAATTAATACAGATGAATATGAAGGAATTACTACTGACAATTACATTGCTCTGTTCTGTCCTTTCGGCATCAGCACAGATCAACATCCGGGTGTACGATATCAATGATGTATTGAAAGCTAAACCGATAGACAAACTAGTCTTTATCGCCCAGTATCAAACATCTTTTATCAATGACACCTTATCACAGGATAAACGGACAGAAGAAACTATGATGCTAAAGATCGGCACCAAAAGTTCTATCTATTATAGCTACGCTCATTTCCATATGGATTCGCTGATTGAAGCAGATAAAGCAATAGGAGCTTCACAGGAAGTCATCTCCGAACATCTGAAACAAGGTGGCGGCTATGTAAATTACCAGATATATAAAAATTATCCGGCAGGGAAAATAACAACGCTCGACCAATTAGCAGCCAGCCGTTTCCGATGCGAAGAACCCATCGAAAGACCGGCGTGGACTTTGTGTCCTGATACAACAACTATTCTTTCCTATACATGCCGGAAAGCCACCTGCTATTTTCGCGGAAGAAATTATGAGGCTTGGTATACAGAAGAAATCCCCAGGAGTGAAGGTCCCTGGAAATTGCAGGGTTTGCCAGGCTTAATACTTAAAGCATCCGACAGCCAGAGACATTACACATTTGTCTGCACAGGCATTGAAAAGAGTCGTAAAGAAGAAATAATGCAGTTTTCCGGTTCTGAATATGAACCGGTTTCACAAAAGAATTTACAGAAAGCACATAAACGTTATGCATCAGACCCAATCGGTTATGTGACGGAAACATCTCCCGGAATAAATGTTACTATCAAAGGGGAAGACGGCCAACCGGTTCGCCCCAAAAACATCCCTTATAACCCTATCGAACGGGAATAATACGGAATTGTAAACGGACAATATTCGAATCAATACATAATCGAAATATGAGACAACCGATATTATTTTATCTTTTATGCCTTGTATCCTTTCATCTACAGTCGCAAACACAGATAAAAGGAGTCGTAACAGATGCAGAAAACAATATGCCTGTAGATGCAGCAACCGTACAATTACAGAGATCCCGGGACGAGAGACCTCTTAATTATACGCTGACCGATGCAGAGGGATGTTTTATCTTTCCGAATATAAATGTAGATGACTCGATGATTGTCCGTGTATCCCTTTTAGGTTACAGCACGATGGAGCTGCCGGTGACATCCGGCAAAGAATTATATTTCAGGCTATCCCTCAAAACATTTAGTCTGAAAGAAGTCGAGATACGCCCCGGAAGAGTCTACGGAAGGCAAGACACGATTAATTATGATATAGCCCGTTTTATCACCCCTAAAGACGAGTCGGTAAAGGATGTCTTGAAACGACTTCCCGGTATCCAGGTAGATGATGCCGGAAAAATATCGTATAACGGAAAAGACATCAGCCGTTTTTATGTAGAAGGAATGGACCTGACCGACGGAAGATACGGACAAATCAGCAATAACCTTCAGGCAAATACGGTAGAGACAGTGCAAGTGCTGGAAAATCATCAACCCATACGCGTACTCAGTAAAAAAATATCGACAGAGGATATTGCCCTTAACCTGAAACTAAAACCACAATTTCGAGGCCGTTGGCTGGTCAATGCAGAAGGAGGAGCCGGAGTCTCCCCTTTTCTTTGGTTCGCCAACCTGAATGCTATGCAGTTAAGCCTGAAAAGCCAGTCGGCCTACCTCTATAAAGGGAACAATACAGGAAACGACGTAACAGACGAGCAAACACTTTTCCAGGCAACAGACATGGAAAAGAAGTACGGTCCGCTTATCCCGTCATTTCTAAAACAACCCTCATTTAATGCACCTCTAAAAAAAGAGCGGCTTTTGTTCAACGGGGCACATACCTTATCAGCCAACCGTCTGTACAAACTAAATGAAACGACTCAACTCCGGCTGAATACAAATTACGCACACGACTTACAAAGCCAGCAACGGGGAAACGTCACCCATTACTATCAAGAGGCAGATACACTCACGCTCAGGGAACAAAGTGACACACGTATCAGAAGCGACCATGCCGAATTAGCCGCAAACCTTGAAAATAACACGGAGGATCATTTCCTCACAAATCAGTTCAATCTGACAGGAGATTGGGAAAACAGTTTAGCGCACATCCAAACCGATCAGGAAATCATCCAACAAATACAAACACCGAACTTTGGAGTACGCAATTATCTGCAAAGCCTGTGGACACGCAACAAATATACCATTGAAGCCCGTTCGCTTATCCGCTACCATAACCAACCTGCACAAATCAATATCGGAGACTATTCCGATAAGATGAATTTACGCCAGTTGTATATCGATCATTCATTATCGCTATTACGCAAAAAGGGACTATTGACCCAGCGATATACAGCTGGTATTACCGGAGATATAAATAACCTGCACAATGGTACAACCTCATATTTACTCCCGAATATCAATTGATTTTACACAAATGGAGTCTTTTCCTCAATCTTCCGTTTCAATGGACCTTTATTCCGGAAGCAGGATTTTCTCATCCGGCACTTAACCCTTATTTGTTTGTCAATTACAAGCTGAATTATGCCTGGCGATTTTCCGCTCGTGCCGGATATAAGGAGTCATATGGAAATATCACTGATCTGTATTCCACTCCTTATCGTATCAATTTCCGGAACCGGATCGTGAGTAATGGCATATTGCCGATCGAACGCAAACAATCCTATTCTTTGTACGGAGAATATAAAAGTACGGTACATGAATTCTTTTTCACACTCAACCTGAACTACCTCAGCAATTGGTCCAACCGTATCTACGAACAACGGATAGAAGAAAACGAAGTCTCACTCATTTCTCATCCGGAAAAGAATTATTCGCATAATTGGTCTGTCAACGGAACTCTGTCCAAAGGTTTTTACGATTGGGGAATAAAATTCTCCCTCTCCTATCTTATAGGACGCAATGAGGCTAAACAACTCAGCAACGGGAAACGTCTGCCTTTCCGTTCTGACTACATGCAATATGAACCCAAAATCATTTGGACTCCGTCACGGTCATTGGAAATTAATTACCAATCGACCATTTATTACGGAGGGTCACGAATAGGGAATGACACCAATCTCAGTCCGCTGTTGAACGTTGTTCAGAAACTAGGAATTGCCTATAATGTATCTTCAGTGGATATCCGTCTTTCCCTCGATCAGTATCATAATGATATCAGCCGGGATAAATCCATAGATACATTCTTTGCAGATATTTCCCTGGGATGGAAAACCGGTAAATGGCAATTGACAGCCAATGCCACCAACCTGTTCAATAAAAAAGAATACCGGTATACTCAGTATTCTACCACAGAGAGTTACACTTCATGGGTCTCTTTACGCCCCAGAGAGTTTTTGGTAAAGGTCAAATATAAATTCTAAAAATAAAGCGGATAAATATTCCAAAATCCGTTGGCGGAATTAATTTATTTCAACTATTTTCTCAATCTGCGTCATTCGCATTCAAAAAATATATTACCTATTGGATATTGTATTCATCTCAACAAAAGTTTTCACAAATAATTCCTTCATTCCTTCAGAAATAGTTCTATGTTATTGATTTTATGCAGTTTATTTCTGAAGGATTTTTATATGCTGAAGGAAACTATCTTATTTTCGGCAAATTCCTTCATATTACTTCTTAAAACTGACAGAAGTTCGAGCTTACTCTTCCAGTACAAAGCAATGCTTAAATAATAAACCAATAAGGAATTAAGCAATTGATTATAAATCTGAAAGTTATAACATTTTTATTATTTGACAGCTGTCAAACGCTTGTTCGATAGATGTGCCACAAGCGTCTGACAACTGACAAACAAGCGTTCGATAATTGACAGGCAGAAAAAAAGACAGGACAACCGAGTTAAAAGGTCATAGGCCACATGTTAGAATAAAATAAGCTGGCAGATAACCTTTCAGTGGAAACTCCCTCTTTCTATAGCTTCAGATGATATCATTGCAGATGAATGAAAAAAACAATAATTAAAGAACTTTCCTTCATATCCAATAATTTCCTTCATGGATAAACATCATATAGTCAACGTAATAACACCATCCCTGAAGGAATGAAGGAATTATTTTAAAAAACTTTTATTGTATCAGTATATCCTAATCCATAGGCAAAACAAAACTTTGTGTTGCAGGCTCTGCTTCATAAAAGGTTCAATTATTTCTAATTAGAAACTCATATTTTATCAAATATGAGCTATCTCTCTTTACAAGGCAACGCCTTGTGCCGCAGGCTCTCTTTTGCCGTCGGTTTTAACCGACGGATATAAAAGACAGGAGGCAAAGCCTCTTCCTTTGTGGGCTTAAGCCCCTTTATTAACGGGGCTTCTTTCCTATATTAACGGGGTTAAAACCCACAGAGGAATCCGGCAAAGCCGGGGCATTAATCTATCCGTCAGCTGAAGCAGACGGCAAAAGAGAACCTGCGGCATGAGACGGAGCCTCATAAAAAAGACTCATATCTTTCGATACCTGAAAGACTCGCCTGTATTCTGCAAGTTGTTGATAAATAACATATTCTTTTCTTGTCTGTTTGATTGTAATTGAGTATCTTTATACATCTTGAACAAGTAAAACGAAGAGTTATGTCTGACGAAAAACAAAAGATCGAACGTGTGTGGGGATATCAGGAACTAGCCCTGTTGTACTTCCCCGACAGCAAGCCCGAATGTGCTTCCGTGCAGCTCCGGCGCTGGATCAAACTGAGTGACGAGTTGACTTCCCGGCTGACGGCTTGTGGCTGGAAACCGGGAAGGAAGGTGTTGACCCCCAAACAGGCGACCTGTATTTTCGATCATTTGGGGGAACCTTAACTGCTCTTGGCTATTCGATCACCGGTATGACTACTCGATCACCGGCCTGTCGTCTTCGTCCTCCTTCGGTGTAGTCGTGCCGGAGGAGTAACGTTCCGTCTTGAAGTTTTCAGACAGCTGCACCAGTTGTTTGCCGGGGCGGAACAGGATACGACGACGTTTGATCAGATTGGCGGAAAATTCTTTCTCCGTCATAGCCCCTTGGCTGCCCAACGAAGCCTGGAAATACCCCAGGGCGCCAACCTGTATGGTCTGCCCGTCCGGTAATTTCTCTCTTAACACATGCAACACCCCGTCGAGCACCAGCTTCACGTCACCCGGCGTAGCCGCCGAACGGTCTGCTATGATTTCACACAATTTGTCGGTGTCACACATCCCTGTCGAGCTGCTTACCGCATAAAATAACTTAGCATCTTCTGCCGCATCCTTACTCATGTCCTTTCTCTGGACTAAACGATATTTTACTGCCATGATTAGAAAGTTTTAATGGTGAATAACTTTGTTGTCTGTTGTAATATTACAATACAAAGCTACGACACACGGCAAGCGGGCAGTTCGCGATTGTCGGCAGAGGTTTGTGAAGGTATGTGGTTGTTTGGATTCTGTTATTTAATGCGTTTAATCAGCTTTTGGGGTTCCCGACGGGTATCCCAGATATAAGGCTTTGCGTGACCAGTTTATTTGCATAACCAAGCGTATTTCTTTTCCATTATGTCATGCATCTGCTGACTTGTATAAGTCTGGCCTGTGTCAATATCATTTTCAGCTTCATCAATACGGGCGTTAATCGCTTCCATCGTATAAGGAAGAACATCTTCTACCACACCAGAAACAACGGGCTTGGCTAATCTCCTCAAATAACCAAGTGCTTCATTAAGCAAAGACTTATCTTCAATATGAAGAATTTCGCGTATGAGCTCGGTGCGTAGATCGTTAACGCTTAATCCATAGCTGGCCTGCGGTTCATAGACTGATGAACGGGGAGTTGTTTCATCCGGTTCGGAGTACTTTTTCTTTGTCATAGATTTGGTTCCTTTCTTTATAACGTTATCTTGTTCTACAAAGAAACAATATCTTTTCCTAAAAAGCAAATTCTGTTAGCTTTTACAAATGCACCTTCAGACTGGCCGGATTTTGCCGTGTATCCCAGACTTCTGCAATATATATACGATCTACGTCTATGTAGTAGATAAGCTTAAAATGCTTTTCTACTACCAGAGAACGAAAGCTGACGGGAAATCCTTCCAGTGATGGTTCAATAACACCGGCAGTGGGGAATATAGTTAGAGTGCTGGCTGAATGATATAGCCGGTTTATTATTTTTATTGCAATGTATTCGCTTTTTTCTTTGTAAAACTCGAATATACTATCTAATGTAGCCAGCGCCCTTTCTGTCCATATTATTGAAGTTTCCATTGAGGACGCAGGTTAGGAATATCTTCATGATTGTGTATGCGTCCGGCTTTAATATCTTCCAGGGATATAGCCAGATGAGCCTTCAGTTCATCTAAGGAGTATTGGGCAGGCGATGTTTGTCCTATAATTTCACTTAACCCATAAGAAGCTATGGGTTCATTGACAGATGAACGGGAAGTCGTTTCATCCGGTTCGGAGTACTTTTTCTTTGTCATAGATTTGGTTCCTTTTTTTATAATATAACCTTTGTCACAAAGGAACAATATCTTTTCCTGATAAACAAATTATCTCCATTTTTTATGGCGTCAGCCCCTTAAAACCACCTCTCATCCACTGCCGCCGTCCGTTCCGCCTCGCGGGTGATCTGTGAGAGGTGACGGAGCTGACGATGAAGGTCGCGGAAGAGGGTAGGGCGGTCAGCCGGGTCGACGGACTGTATCTGCCGACGCAAACGGCGGCCTTCACCGATGATCTTTTCTTCGTAATACTCCGTGAGAAGTATCCGGAGCATGACCTCGTGCGATAGCCGTCATCCCCTCCGGTACGCCCGGCAATTCGGGGAGGGCCGGAAACAACTCCGGCAGCAACTCTTCCAGGTAACCGGCGAACACCTGCAACTCCTCCGGACACTCCTCCTGCAACGCCAGGCAATGCAGCAAGTCATTGTAATCGCTGTCGGCAAACCGCATATCGTCCGCTTCGAGCATCCCTTCGAGCAAAGGAGCGAGCGACGGCTGTCGCAGGCAATACCCCAGCAGACGGCGTGCCGAATAACAACCCTGCGCGGTCAGATGATGCAGATAGGTACGAAAACCGGCCTTCCCCAGCCGGCGGAACAACTCGTCGGGATCCTCGCCGCCGGGGATGAAGGAAGTACGTACACTGAACTGACGCTGCCGTTCGGCGGCAATCTTTGCGGCAGCCTTCTGTCCGGGCCCGTCACCGTCGAGCAGAAGATGCAGGCTGGAGGTGTAGCGCGAGAGAATCTCCGCCTGCCCGTCGGTCAGCGCTGTCCCACATAAAGCCACCGTGTGACAGAATCCGGCGGCATGCATGGCGAGGACATCCTTATATCCTTCCACCAGAAAAACGAAGCCCTCCTTGCGAATCGCCTCTGTTGCCCGGTGAATCCCGTAGAGCGTGCGGCTCTTGTCGAACAGTCCGTTGTTGGCGGTGTTGATGTATTTGGGGGAACTGTCGGCTGCTGCGTTCGGCAGGCCATTGTCGATACGGCGTGCACCGAAACCCGTCAGCACCTTTTCCGCATCGTAGATCGGGTAGATAATGCGGCTGCGCATCGTGCGGAAAACATCGGGCACAAAGGCCGGAGCCAATCCGACCCCGAAGTCGAGCCAAGTAGGTGACAGCTCACTGTGGCCGGAGGCGCAGGGCAGGAGGGATTGCAGGAATTGTTGGTTGCCGGAGAGAAGGTTACATACCCCCTGCCCCCTCTCTAGAGGGGAGAGAGATACTCTTTGTTGATCCTGACTGCTAATATTGGAAGCTTTACTGTTAGCCTCAGTTGTAGTGTCAGGAGTAACTTTTCCCCTCTGGAGAGGGGGCAGGGGGTGTGTCACCGATGTAGATCCTGCCGTCGATCCTGCCGTCAAAATCCCTACCGCTTCGGCAAACGAATATTTCTCCATCCCCATCACCAGCGCGATCACATCGCCTCCGGCCCCGCAGGCATGGCATTTGAAAAACTGTTTGCCCACATGCAGCATCAGCGACGGATGATGGTCGTCGTGAAACGGGCATAGCATCTTGTAGTTGGCGCCTGCCCGATGCAGGGTGGCATAACGCGCCGCCACGCGTTCGATGGGGTTGGCGGCTTTCAATTGTTCGATATTCATGGTAAATTGTTTAAATAATAAGATAATTGACCAATAGCCTAATGAAGACAGTGATAAATTCAGTATTTATCAGAGTTGAATGTAGTGTCGTT
>OGZX01001375.1_pt1 | contig 24552 bp, 23 predicted proteins | sample 1576881 | NCBI WGS metagenome assembly OGZX01 (sample SAMEA3541542, study PRJEB24748) | human gut metagenome | biome: human gut; feature: human-associated habitat; material: faeces | place: China | collected 2012
AATAATTAGTTTTATTTCTTTAAATTTGCGGTGCAAAGGAATAAATATTTATCGTTCCTCGCAAGTATTTGATGAATTAAATGCAGTTTTTTGCACAATTTTCACGGTTTTGTGCAGAGATTGGAGGGTTTATGAGTAAAAACATAGCTATTTTTGCATCCGGTAGCGGTACGAATGCCGAGAATATTATCCGTTATTTCCGCGAAAAAGGGTCGGCGTGTGTCGGTTTGGTTTTGACTAACCGTCAGAATGCGTTTGTTTTAGAACGTGCACGCAGTTTGGATGTGCCTTGTGCATACTTTGCCAAGAGCGACTGGGAGAGTGGAGAGACCATTCTGTCGATGCTTCGCGAGCACAACATCGACTTCGTGGTGTTGGCAGGATTCCTGGCGCGTGTGCCCGATAACATTTTGCATGCTTATCCCAATAAAATGATAAATATACATCCTTCACTCTTGCCGAAGTTCGGCGGGAAAGGAATGTATGGCGACCGTGTGCACGAAGCAGTGATTGAAGCGGGAGAAAAAGAAAGCGGTATCACGATACATTATACAAACGAGCATTATGATGAAGGAGCCATTATCTGCCAGGAGAAATGTCTGGTATTGCCGGAAGATACTCCGGATGAGTTGGCGCATCGCATCCATGCTTTGGAATATGAGTATTTTCCGAAGGTAATAGAGCGCCTGGTATTGGCGCTTTGATATACTTTTGGCTTACTGGAAAGAGGGGGAAAGGTCGTTACGGCCTTTCCCCCTCTTTTTTTACCTGTTCCCGCGCTACCGCATTCGGATGAAAAGCGTAGCAGAAACGTAGCAAGTCCAATGCAAGTCCAATGCTATGTATTGGACTTGCATTGGACTTGTATTGGACTTGCATTGGACTTGCTACGGAGGAAGTACGTCTTTTCTCTGCGGATAGGATAGTCACCGCGCAGCTTCTCAAAGAGTTCGGGATGCTGTTTCAGCGCCTCACTGTCGCGGCGCGGGTCGTACATCTGCAAGTATGCTTCCGTCGGGTTACTTGCCGTGATGACGGGATTCTCCGGCGCGGGCGGGGTGATGTCGTAGTCTGCTTCTATATGGAAGAAGCGGCAGAGTGCATCGAGCGACATACGTGTGGCATTGGCTTTCCCGTCGGCAGAGTAGCCGGCAATGTGTGGGGTTCCGAGGAACACCTTATATAATAAGGTAAGATTGATGTCCGGTTCATGTTCCCAAACGTCGATAATCGCATCCGAAACGAGTCCGTTTTCCAAAGCTCCCAGCAGGGCATTGGTTTCAATCACTTCGCCGCGCGAAGTATTGATGATGATCGGACGTCGCTTTAAGGAGCGGAAGAAAGTTTCGTCAGCGAGATGGTAGGTTTTGTATTTCCCTTCCTTATATAAAGGTACGTGGAAGGTGATAATGTCGCACTCTTCTGCCAGTGTTTTCAGGGGACAGAAGCCGGCCTCTCCTTCGCGGTCTGCGCGGGGCAGGTCGTTCTGTAATACGCGCATTCCTGATTCGTGCGCCACCTCTACGATTTTACTTCCTACATTTCCTACGCCTACAATCCCCAGTGTCAAGCCGGATAATTGTATTCCCTTAATCTGTTGCAATAACAGGAAGGATGATTGCAGGTATTGGGCTACGGAAGCCGAGTTGCAACCCGGGGCATTGGCCCAGGTGATACCTGCCTCACGGCAATACTCCGTATCGATATGGTCGAAACCGATGGTGGCGGTAGCAATAAAGCGCACTTTACTGCCTTCCAGCAATTCTCGGTTACAGTGCGTGCGTGTGCGGATAATCAGCGCATCTGCGTCCTTCACCAGCTCCGATGTGAAGTCCTTGCCGGGAGCATAAACCACTTCATCTACTATATTTTCGAGAACTCCTTTTATGAAAGGGATTTTATTATCAACAACTACTTTCATAGCCTTCATTTGTTTGTTTACCATTTGAAATATTTTAGTTGCCACCTCAGCTTCAATTTGCGGAATAGATTAAGAGGTTTTGAGGGGATATGTCCCTGGTAATTGGCAATAAAGTCATCCACAGCATTTAGTACCCGGGCTGAATTTTGTCCGTCGCGGTGGCTTTCATGATAAGAGGTATATCTGTGGATTTCTTCCATTAGTTCGGCCGGATGATTGAGGGCTTTTTCGATTGCGGGACCTACTTCTTCCTTTGTTTGTACATCCAGTAGGAAAGGGCCGGGATGTGTGTTGCGGAAGGTCACTACCGGTTTGTCGAGCATCATATATTCTACAATGAGTGAAGAACTGTCACATAGCAGGACATCACTCTCTCTGAAAGTCTCCAAGCCTTTGTTTACCAAGCGGAAATCTACATTAGGATATTTCTGCGCTAAATCCTTATATTGCTGCAGAAGAACGGGGTCGTCCAATTTGGGGTGGAAGGTAATGATCCAGTTCCATTCTTTTTCTTTCGCCAGCTTTTCTATAACCGGAGCCATATCCCAAGCCGAGGAAATACCTTTGGTGAAGGTAGGGGCATAGAGTATGGCGGGAATTTCCCGGTGAGGTTCGGGTGGTAACTTCGGATCGAAGAAGCTGTCTACCTTGCACCATCCGGTTTCGTATATTTTAAAATAGCGATGTTTCTTTTCTAAATAGCTAAAATAAGGTGTACTGCTTTGACCTTGCGTACAGTAGATGTCGAACCAGCCACGCAAAGTGAAGTGGTCATCAATCTTTTCGATGCGTTTTTTCATTGGATAGCCATGAAAAACGGCAACCTTTACGCCCGGGAAGAAGTCATATACCCAGTTGCCTGGCGCGAATACGGCAATGGGATTGAAACGGAAAACTTCCTCGAATGTCTTTAATTGTACTTCGTCGTCCTGCAACAGGTTAGGGCATGAGTCTTCTAAGTACCAGGCTACAACGTCATTACGCCGACGTATCTCTTCTTGCAGAGGTCGCAAGATACTATAGGCATAAGTCAACGAAGCAAAAAAGAGGTAATGTTTTTTCATTGCAACTTTTATATTAAACCTGAGTATAGATTGGGTTGTGAAGATACCTGCCCTATACAGACGTTTGTATTTTCGGGGTAAATATAAGAATTTGTTTTAAATATGGTCTTTATATGGATGCTTTAAATCTAAATAATGGAATTCGTGCTGGCGTTGTTCTTCCGGTTTGGGAACAATCATGTAGTCTCCATATTTCTGCTTTAGGTAATGGTCACACTTCTCTATGCCCCATACTTCTTTTCCTTCAAATAGAACCGGGGTAGGCTTTCCTATTACTTCTTTGGGCATGATTCCTTTTCGTCCGTCGTCATGATCGCAAACAAAGGGGCTGTTGTCAAAGTCATATTTAACCATCACTTTGCGTATTCTTGCCTGTATTCCGGCTGAAGTAAATAACTTACGGCATATCAAGGGAAGCCATGAATTGACACCTTTCCCGTGTTTATAGGGGTCGCGGTGTATCAGGTAAAGTAACTGCTTATATAGTTTGTAGCGGATAAAATGCCAGTGTTGCGATAGCCGTCCCGTCGGCACGCCATCTAAAGGGAAGACATCGAGATAAACGCCCCCTAATCTGGAGTGTTTACGTTCAATGAGGGTGGTACTGGCATCTTGTATTTTGGCAAACGGAAAGGGGTACTCACTATTGTTCTCGGCGCATATCATTTCAAAAGGAGCCGGTAACCATTCGGCAGCATGTGCTATGAGTTTATCATAATCGGCTCTCGGCATACCTATGTCCAAATCGTCGTCCCAGGGAATGAATCCTTTGTGGCGAATGGCGCCTAACAGGGTTCCTGCCACAATATAATATCTTAATTGGTGCGCTTTACATACTCGGTCAATGGCAAGCAGGATGTCCAAGATGTGGAGTTGCAGAGGACGGATGTCGTATGTTACCATAAACTTATATAAGGGATTAATAGAGATGAGGCGGTATCAGTTGTTGCGCTTGACGGAAATCCTCTACGGTATCTAATTCAATAGAAAAGAATTGCGAGGTGTCTGTTGCAAAGAAGCTATATCCTTGTGGTATCAGCCGTTCAAATGCCCGTTCATAGAATATATTGTCCAGATTTTCCTGTTTGATCATTATCTCCAGTTCTTGAAAAAGGGCAGTGGTATATGCTGCCGACATCTTTTCGATGCCTATGGATTCTCCTATAGCCTGACTGATGGAACAGGTCTTGCTGATTTCCATAATCTTTCCTTCAGGGTCTGTGATAACTTTGATTTCTTCTTCTCCTAATTTGTGCCGGTTGACGGCAAGGGTATCTGCTTTCTCGGAATGAAGTAGTTCTGTAACAACCTGGGGATCAAAAAGAATATCGCTATCCAATAATAATATTTCTTCTTTTGCTGCTTGTGATGCGGTAAGCCATAAAGAGTAGATATTGTTGGTAGATGCATAACGTTCGTTGTATATGAATGTGATGTCTTGCTGCGGATAGTGTGTCTGGACAAAATCGACAATTTGCTGTTGGCAATAGCCTGTAACAATGATAAATTCTTTGATTCCATTATTGATCAGAGCATTCATTGTACGTTCCAGCAGGCTGTGCTCTCCTACTTTGAGAAGGCATTTGGGTTGCGTGTCGGTTAATGGGCGAAGGCGTGAGGCAATTCCCGCAGCTAAGATTATGGCTTTCATTGGGCAGCAATCATTTTGATGGTGTTTATAACGATACGGTTTTGCTCCGGGCGTCCGAGTGTGATACGCAAATGGGTATCGATACCCGGTTCATTCATAAACTTAATTTTGTAACTTTCTTTTGCGAAGGCTTGCTGTAGTGCTTCCTTTAGTGCAATGGGGTATTTGATAAGGATGAAATTGGCTACGGAACGGTAAACTTTAAATCCGGGCAATGCACCGATTTCTGTTTCGTAGCGTGCACGGTCTTCGTTCATCATACATGCAATATTGCGGTAATGGGCATCTGATTTCAGAGCGGCAATAGCTAAGTCTTCGGATATGCGGTTATATCCCAGGTACTTATTGCTGTATTTAATGAATCGCTCCAGTTCTTTACTTATAAAGCCGAATCCCATACGCAGTCCTGGCAGGCCATAGAATTTGGATAGGGTACGCGCAATAATCAGATTGGGATACTTATTGATTAATACACGGATATATTCGGCATTAGCCGAAACGAAAGAGGCATATGCTTCATCTACAATCACAGTTGTATAGGACGGGATATCTGCCAACAATGCATCGAGTTCCTCGGGGGAAACTCCATTGCCCGTAGGATTGTTGGGAGAGGCGATTAGAAGAACTTTAGCCTTTTCGTGCTTTACCATTTCCTTTATTGCATCGAGGTCGTACTTGAAAGTATCTCCTTCCTCGTAAAGCGGGTATTGCAGTGTATGGCCGTTTACTTCGTCGGCAATGGATTTATAGTACCACCATGAGAATTGGGGAATCAGCATGGTTTTGTTATCTTTGTCTTCGGTCAAGAAGTAGTGCACGGCTTGTTTCAGAATGTCTTCACCACCGTATCCTAATAGTATTTGGGATTCTTCTATGTGATATAACTCTGATAGAAATACTGATAATATACTTTTTTGCCCTTCATCGTAGATACGGGTGTAGAAGCAAAGTTTGTTTATATCGAAGTTTTTTAAGGCTTCTACAACTTCCTCTGATGGTTGAAAATTAAATTCATTCCGGTCTAAAAAGTTTAATTCGTTCTTCATGTCATTTCTTGTATGATTTCTTAGACTTTGATATTATTTAAGCCCGCTTATAAAATTTCGCAAAGATATATATTTTATTTAGGAGTGGCAAGAAAAGAGAATAGAACTGATAATATAGCGTGGCTGAAGGAGTGAGATATAGCATATTTTTACCTAAGTACTTTGTTATTTCATCATTGACACGTACTTTTGTGCCATATCAACAATAAATTTACCGGTTATGACCAAATTCTTGATTATTCGTTTTAGCTCGATAGGGGATATCATCCAGTGTATGGGGATCATTGGTGGCATACGCGAACGGTTTGCGGACGTAGAAATCCATTGGATTACCCGTAAGGATATGGTGGGAACACTGTCGATGGACAGCAGGATTGACAAGATTTGGGCTTTTGATAAGAATGCCGGGCTTTCCGGCTTGTTGAAGATGGCAGTTGATTTGAGGAAGGAACATTTCGACTACATTTATGATGCGCATAGCAATATCCGCTCTAATATATTGAAGTTGGTATTGTCGCCTCTGCCTTTTGCGAAACCATACGTAGCCCTGCGCAGCAAGGAAAGGGGTAAGCGCTTTCTGCTTTTCAATTTCGGTATCAACCGTTTTGACAAGCCTTTCAGGGGTGTTGTATCTTTCAGGAAACCGTTGAAGAAGTGGGGAATCACCCACTTCCCGGACGATTATAACGACTGGTACTTCCCGAAGGAAATAGTCGGCAAGTACGAAAACTTTGTGACGAAGGATACCGTCACGCTGGTTCCGTCTGCCAACTGGGAGATGAAGCGCTGGCCCGTTGGTCATTGGCAGGCACTGATAACCCTGCTTCCCGATTATAAGTTCATCATCCTGGCGGGGCCGGGTGATACCTTCTGCGAAGAGATACGGAGCGTTGCTCCCGAACGGGTGGTGAACCTTGCTGGTCGTACTTCACTGATGGAGTCCTGCTACCTGGTGTCCCGCTCTAATATAGTGGTCAGTGCCGATACGGGATTTATGCATGCGGCAGATTTATTCCGCGTTCCGGCTTTAGCGTTGATGGGGCCTACTGCTTTCGGCTTTCCTACGGGACCTACGGTGGAGATACTTGAACAAGACCTTCCCTGCCGTCCGTGTACCAAAGACGGACGGGGCAAATGCAAGCAGGCGGTTTATCAGAAGTGCATGGTGGACATTACGCCCAAACTGGTTGCGCAGCGGGTTATGTCAATATTCCCGCTCTAACCAGCGTGATAGGAATACGTCGTAAACTGAATAAACTATGCGGTCTTTCGTCACTTGGTCAACTAACAGCTCTTTTTCATAAAGGGCATCAGCTATTCTTCGGGCGACGGAAGCGTTGCCAATCTTATATTTCATCAGGAAATTTTTTGCGGTAATTTGCTCTACTTCTTGTTCTTTGGCTACTGCTATCAAAAAGTTCCACTGCCCGGAAGTAAGTAGCTGTCTGTATTGCAGATAAATGGGCTCATTTAGTTGCAAGATAGACAGGCAAGCCTTTTTTACAGTTTCGATTGTAATTTGCCGATCGCTTGAGGCAAACACTGCATTACATAAATTTTGGGTGTAAAACGTATGCCGTTTTGTCCAATGCAGAATATAGTCGACAGCTTCAGAGGAAATTGTACGATGATGCTGTTCGAATAGCTTGGTGATGAAGGCTGCGTATGCTTCTGTGGAAATCTTATCTAAGGTAAGGAATCGGGTGCTGGAGTAGAAAGGCTTTTTCACATTTGTGAAGATGTCTGCCATCAGATGCTTCTTGCTTCCGCAGAAGATAAAGTGTACATTCTTGAGCTGCTGGATGTAAGTTCTCAGTACTCCTTCCATGTTTATTTCCGGGTATTCACGAATCTGTTGAAACTCGTCTATTGCCACAAGAATCTGTATGTCCTGGCTGTCCAGAAACTCAAGTAATCCTCGTAATGTATATTCTTTTTCGTTGGCTGTTTGGTAGGCAATCTGTATCTGAGGGTCTCCCGTTATGGAATCAAAGGATATTTGCGGGCGCAAGGATTTGATAAAAGTCACAAACTTTTGTCCTAAGCTGCTACTTTCGGGAAAGGATTTTAATACGGCTTCTGCCAGCAGTCGTATGAAGTCTTCCAACGAGCGTGAGGCGTAGATGTCCACATATATGGGGCGCAAGGGCAGATTGCGCATTTTGATTTCGTCAAAAAGACGAAGAATAAGCCCGGTCTTTCCCATTCTACGTAGTGAGATAATGGTAGTATCAATACCATTTACGCAGTTCTGAATCAGGTTATCAAGTTCTTCTTCTCGGTCGCAAAACAGTTCTTTAGAACGGTATCCTTTGATTATAAACGGATTCTCCATAGGGCATTATAAATGATTATACCTCACAAAAATAGGCATTTAATGTGGTTATACAAAATGTATAACACAAAATGTATAATGCAAAAAGGATAATCTGTGAAATGCTCTTTATGTGCTTATGAGCAGTTGATGGCGCTTATCGTTTTAGTGGTAGAAAAACCATCGACAAAAGGAATCGTTACCGTTTCTTTGGCATATTCCCTGCCTACGATATTCTCTATCGCATAGTCTCCGCCTTTCACCAGTACGTCCGGGGCGATGGTTCTGATAATATTCAGCGGAGTATCTTCTGTAAAGATTACGATATAGTCTACCGCTTCCAGGGCGGCTAAGACGGCAGAGCGGGCATCTTCATCATTGATGGGGCGCGAATCTCCTTTCAGGCGCTTAATCGAGGCGTCGGAGTTCAGGCCCACGATGAGTATATCTCCCATTCTTTTGGCTTTTTCCAGATAAAAGACGTGTCCTTTGTGAAGGATGTCGAAGCATCCGTTTGTAAATACGATTTTACGTTCCTGGGCACGCAACTGCTTTATGGTATCTGCCAGTTGGGCAGCGGGAATCAGTTTGCTGTCGGGTTTCTCGGTTTGCAACTCGGCTTGCAGTTCTTTGAACAGGATGGGGCTGGTGCCCATCTTGCCTACTACAATACCGGCCGCCTTGTTGGAAAGATAGATGGCATCTGAAATGGAGATGCCGGCAGCCAGGGCGGCGGCGAGGGTGGCTACCACCGTATCGCCTGCACCGGAGACGTCATAGACTTCTTTGGCTTCGGTAGGTATATCCTGGAAGGTTTCGGGGGCGATATATGACATTCCTTTTTCGGAACGGGTAACCAATAAGGACGTCAGGTTGTATTCTTTCAGAATCTTGTCGGCGGTCTTGTGGATGGCTTCGTCGTCATTCTTCACCTCTGTGCCCGATACGGCAGAGAGTTCTTTCAGATTGGGGGTAATGATGGTGGCGGAGCGGTATTTCTCCCAGTTGGTGCCTTTGGGGTCAATGATGACTTGTTTCCCTTGCCGGGTGGAAGCTGCTATGACGTGCTGGCAGATGACGTCGTTGCACACGCCCTTGCCGTAATCGGAGATAACGACGATATCTATTTCGGGAAGTGCCCTTTGCACGGCACCCAGGAGTTTCTGTTCCGTCTCTTCATTCAGACATTCGTTTTCTGTCTCGAAGTCCAGGCGTACTACTTGCTGATTATTGCCTATGATACGGGTTTTGGTGATGGTGGGGTGCTCGGTACAGAACAGCTCGTTTTTGATGGCCAATTCGGAGAACATTCCTTTCATAATCTCCCCGTTATGGTCGCTACCAAGCAGGCTGATGACATAAGGAGAGCAACCCAGTCCCAATAAGTTCCGTGCAACATTGGCAGCCCCGCCCAGTACACTGTAGGTGCGGTTGATGCGGACAATGGGTACGGGAGCTTCGGGAGATATGCGTTTTACGTCTCCGATATGGTAAGTGTCCAGCATTACGTCTCCTATGACGAGCACTCTTTTTCCTTTTATGCTATTCAGCTCTGTATTCATAATAGGTTATTTGTTAGTTGGTTGGCCCAATACAGAAGCGGATGCTCTGCGGTGACCCGAAAAGATTTGATGTTGCTTCTCTCGCCACATTCCACGTCCGACTTCTTGTCTCCGAACATATAAGATCGGGAAGGGTCTATATTGTGTTTCTTGATAGCTTCCATCACCATGAACGGCGAAGGTTTGCGGCATTCGCAGTCTTCTTCCGGGCTATGCGGACAGGTGAAGAAGTCCTTCAGTATAACTCCGTGCTCTTCCAGCTTTTGCGCCATAGCCCGATTGAATGCTTCGGCATCCTTCAAGGTGTAATATCCACGGCCTATGCCGGACTGGTTTGTTATGACAATCAACAGGAATCCCAACTCCTGGAAAATACGGAGCGCTTCGATAGCTCCGGGCAGAAACTCGAGATCTTCAATCTTATGGACGTATCCGAAATCAACGTTGATAGTACCGTCCCGGTCGAGGAAAACCGCCTTATTCATGGGACCCCAGTTTGTTATCCACAATGCCGCACAGTATATGCCCGATTGTAATGTGCATTTCTTGAATCCTTGCGGCTTCGGGATGGCGTATAATGAAGGAGTAGTCGCAAAGGTCTTTACACTTTCCGCCGTCTCTTCCTAATAGTCCTACTGTGGTAAGTCCCAGAGATCGCGCCCTTAGCAATGCACGTTCCACGTTGGGGGAATTGCCGCTTGTAGAGAGACCTATCAGCATGTCACCTGCTACTCCCAACGCTTCTGTCTGGCGCTCGAAGATGTAGTCGAAGCCATAGTCATTGCTGACTGCGGTCAGGATGGAAGTGTCCGTTGTCATTGCGATAGCGGGCAGCCCCATTCGGTCGGTCACGAAACGTCCCACAAGTTCGGCGGCGATGTGCTGGGCATCGGCAGCGCTTCCGCCATTGCCGCAGAGCAACACTTTATGTCCTTGCCGGATAGTTTGTATGATCAGGTTACCGACGCTTTCGATATCGGCAAGCATCTGTCGGTTGTTCAGGAGATCTTCTTTAAGTCTGATTCCTTCTGCTATGGATTGGATAATATAATCTTGCATAATTTTTCTGAATCTCAATCTTACAAAGATACGACATTTTTAGAAATGTAATTTGCGTTTGATGTACTTTTTGAAGTCTCTCTTCTTTCGCCACCTCAATCGGTTGTACAAGACGAAGAAGATGCATTCTTCGATGTCGAACCCTCTTTCGTCGGCATACAGGGGTAGTATCTTCATAAAGTCCTCGGGCGGTACGTTCAGTTGGCTGAATGCATTCATGGATACTCTGATGCCGGGGACTTTGCCCAGTTTCAGGCGGTTGATATCGATCAATGCAAAACGGTATTTGCCGTCTACCTTGCGATAGAATATATTGTTGGGATTGTAGTCCAAAGGTACGATCTTATGCAGATGCAGTTGGAGAGTGAACGAAACGAGATCCTGGGTCAGTAGCTGTTTCTCTTCCTCGTCCATTCCTGTCTCGCCGATGTCTCCGATAAGCGGGTAGGGGATATACTCGGAAATAAAGTATCCGGTATGGAAGAAGCCGTTCTTTTTGATCTCGATATATGCTACCGGGGAAGCGGTTTCTATGCCGCGTTGCAGGAATAGTTCTGCGTATTCAAAAGCGCGACGGGCTTTACTCTTGCGGAACCATGTGTAAATGAGGCAATTTATAAGAGCGGGTCTTTTGTATTTTTTGATTACGAATTCCTTGTCTCCGAACCGCACTCTCTCAACAGTGTTCCTTCGGTTGCAATAGATTTCTTCCCGTTCATATTCTCCTGATGGGATAGCCCGGATGAAACTTTCGTAAGCAGCATAATGCGGATGAATACGTATCTTCATTACTTCATTTACATTTTACTTTTTTTTGACTGGCACAAAGATAGGCTTTATTTCGCTATCCGCCAAGCTTTTCTATGGCTCCGGTTATTTTACGTGCTCGCCCAGGTAGTCGAAACGTATCATTAAGTCCGAGATATCATAAGCTTTTTCAGCGAATGCAACGTCTTCGGGTGTGGCGTCTGTGCCTTCTACTTTCAGTTGGGGGCCGACGGCAAATCCTTTCTTTTGCGGGTCGAGGATGCTTTGTCCCAGACCGGTCCAGCAGTAGTCGTCCAGTTGCAGCAGGTTCAGCAGGGTGGGGTACATGTCTATCTGCCCCATTACTTTATCGTAACGCATGCCTACCGGAGAATTTACGACAATAAACGGAGTGAACTGTTTGTCCGATACAATGCCTTTACCGCCCGGCGATTTGCACAGGGCTTCGCGGTAGGTGGTCAGTCCTTCATGGTCTCCGGTAATGACAATCAGTGTTTCGTCGTACTGTGGGAGTGTTTTAAGAAATTCCACAAACTTGCCTATGGCTTTGTCGGTATATCGTGCCGTTGTCATGTAGTCGTTCATCTTCTCCGGGATGGCAGGAGAGAAAGATACCTCTTTCAGCTCTTCGGGCAATTTGAAAGGTGAATGGCCGGAATAGGTGACGAGTTGCATATATACATTCTCGCCTTTCTTCCATATTTCGCCGTTTTCTATCTTCTGGCGGCATTGCGCAAGGAAAGACCCGTCTCCGGTGCGTTTGTGCGTGCCGAAGGCTTCGGTCTGGTCGAAATCGTGATAGGAGACAATCGTATCGGTGCCGAAGGCATAGGCTATGACTCCCTGATTCCAGGTAGATACTTTGTCTATGGTCAGCAGATAGTTGCGTGAATTCTTCTTCTGATGCATGGCCTTCAGCAGGGTTTCATACGTATGGTCGGGATATTGGCTGCTGTATGTACCGCTATTGACGGGGAGCATGCCGGCACAGAGCATTAATTGTGCATCGATGGAACGCCCGCCTTTTACTTGGGTCAGTACATGGGGCGCATATAAAGTGGTGGAGTCTTGCAACAGTTTGTTGAGGTAAGGGGTGATTTCCTGTCCCTCTACTTCTGTTTCCAGTACCCAGCTTTCCAATGATTCTGCCAGGATGACGATACAGTTGTTGCGTACCCCTATGCGTCCGGCAAGGGGGTGATGCTTCGGCTTTTGATTCAGCCAACTCTCTATTTCGTGCTGTATCTGCGGAGTAGGCTCTTGTTTCTGATTGATCAGGTCATAGTACATATTGCCGAATACAGTGTATATAGAGGTAGTGCTCGCGCATAAGTAAGCGTTCTGGCGGATTTTGCCATACGCTTCCTTGAATCCACCTTTGGCCATCAGGGTGATAGCGAACAAAAGGATGCAGAAGCCTAAAACACCTTCGTAATAAATATGTGAAGTCTTCTTTGAGGAACTTCTGTAGTGCATATAAAGGGGAATACTGGCAAGGGTGGAGAGGGGAAAGAGAATATCATACCAGCGGAAGGAATCGTAGACGCTTCCGGTGAAATCGGCAAGGTTTCCTGATAATCCGTAGCTATTGAGCGGTATGGCAGTATAGTATGTTCGGAAATACATTAAGTTAACCACCAGCAGTATATCCAGCAAGAACATGATAACGATTTCTGTTTTCCAAAGATGGAAAAACTTGTAGGGTATCAGCAGTATGAGGGTAGCGATTATTTTAGTAGCATAAAACTCAATGGTGGAGAATGAGGCGAACGTAGTTGGTATACTCCAAATAATGTCAAATAACAGGAATTTGAGGAAAATGGTGATCCCGAACAAAAGAGCCGCCTTATCTGTTGCTTTATGCTGGTTACCAGAGCAATGAAAAAGGTTTCTGACCATAAAAATACTTATCTTTAATTGGGTTGCAAAGATAAATGTTTTGAGTGACAATATAATATAATAGCTATGGCTTTTCTGCATAATTTTGATAAAAGTCATTTTTTTTTCTGCATTCATGCAGTATATCATGTTTTCTTGTATTTACTTTGCAGACGTTTAAAGCAAAGACATAGGGCAGTTATCTTTTTAAGGCTTAAGATTTAACTATTTATTCTATTGGTAATATGGTAACACTTGCTGTTACTATGATATTTTGATATTTATGAAGAAGCATTATTTATTTTTCGTTTCGGTTGCATATTCTTACCCTATTCTTCGCCCGCTTCAGGATGAAATCCGTCGTAGGGGGGATGAAGTAGCGTGGTTCATTGAACCGGATTGCCCGGTTTTATTAGAGAAGAACGAAAAGTGGCTGCAATCCGTACAATCAGTAATGGATTACCAGCCGATTGCTGTTTTCGCCCCAGGTAACTATATCTATGATTTCTTTCCCGGTGTGAAGGTTTCGCTCTTCCACGGTTACCCCATTAATAAGCGTGGTGATGAAAAGGACGACCACTTCTCTGTTCGTGGCTGGTTCGATGTTTATTGCACGCAAGGATCAACCAGCACTATCCCTTTCAAGGAGCTTGAACGGAAGTATGGTTTCTTCAAAGTATACGAAACAGGATGGTGCAAGGCGGATGCTTTTGTGAAAGAGCGTGGTAAATCTACCACTCATGCCCGTCCGGTAGTGCTGTACTCATCCACATTTACCAAAGACATAACCTCTGCCCCTTGTCTGTTTGATACTATCAAGCGCCTGGCGAATGAAAAAGACTGGGATTGGATTATATCTTTCCATCCCAAATTCAATGATTCGGCTACGCTCAAGAAATATAAAGCATTGGCAAAAGAGTGTCCCAATGTCACTTTCCACGAAAGCGGCCTTGTGGATGCAAACCTGCTGAACAGTGCGGATGTGCTACTGTCCGATGCTTCCTCTGTGATTGTGGAATTTATGATGCTGGACAAGCCGGTCGTGACTTATTGCAACACAGCGCCTGCCGGGCATCTGCTGAATGTGACCGATGTGAATTCCGTTGAAGGAGCCATTGAGAAAGCAATCTCCCGCCCGGAAGATTTGATGGAGCAGATTCGTGCGTATGTACATAAACATGAGGCACACTTGGATGGAGAGTCTTCTTCCCGTGTGCTGGATGCCGTGAATAACTACATTTGGTATTATCAGGGCAGAACCAGGATGAAACCATGGAACCTGGTACGGAAATTTAAACTAAGATGGAAGATTGGTTACCCTCTGATGTCCACTTTGGGACTGTGGTAACCATTACACAAAATAATGGGAAATACGGAGAAATTGCCTTTGATAAGCATTATAGTACCGGTCTATAATGTAAAAAACTACATAGAAAAATGCCTGGATTCAATCTGTGGACAGACTTACAGGAATCTGGAAATAATCGTGGTAGACGATGGTTCTACGGATGGTTCGGGTGCGCTGTGCGATGCTTATGCCCGGAAAGACAACAGAATTAAAGTAGTTCACCGCGAGAATGGCGGGTTGAGCGCAGCCCGGAATGAGGGGCTTGACATGGCAACGGGAGAATACATCGGGTTTGTAGATAGTGACGACTGGATAGATCCTGATATGTACCAATTCCTGTATGACTTGCTGGTTACCCATGATGCAGATGTCTCCGTCTGCTCTCATTATGTGGAAAGCCCCCGTAAGATAAAAATAAAATATGCATCGGATCAAGTGCTGGACTTATCAATGCCCGATGCTATCCGTCTTTTGGTCGAAGACAATATAATCAGAAACTATGCTTGGGACAAGCTTTATAAAAGAAGTTTGTTTGATGACGGACTGAGGTTCCCGCAGAACCGTTGGTTCGAGGATCTGGCTATCATGTACCGGGTATTCTACCGTACCCGGAAAGTGGTGATGAAGGGCCATCCGAAATACCATTACATGATACGCACAGACAGTATAACAGGCAGTAAATATAATCCCGAAAAGGAATATCATATGTTCCGGGCGGTGTATGAACAAAATATCTTTATCCAGGAAAAAGGGATATGGGAAAAAACGCCTATCTTTGTCATCCGGCGCGGAGTGCATCTGATAGATCATATTATGCTTGTGCCCCCCTCTGCCGTTACGGAAGAGATAATAAAAGATGTGCTTGATAAAATGCACCGGTACGATGGTGTCGCAAGCCGGCAGCTTGGGATAGGTTATGCCATAAAACGCTGGGCTATGTATCGTAATCTTGCGGCATACCGTTCGGTTTACCGTTTTGTCAGATCCATCTTTAAATCGAAAAGGCATCGTTTCTGAAACAAGCCTCTCTGCTGTTGTGCTACTATGATATGAATAATATGGAAATGTCTTCTTTGATAAGCATCATAATTCCCGTCTATAATGTAAAGGATTACTTGGAGAAGTGCCTGCATTCCGTTTGCGGACAAACCTACAAGAATCTGGAAATAATCGTGGTGGACGATGGCTCTACGGATGGTTCGGGAGAGATTTGTGACAGGTTTGCCCAAGCTGACAGCCGGATAAAAGTAATTCATCAACCGAATAGCGGTCAAAGCAGTGCGCGGAACAAGGGCTTGTCCATAGCCCGGGGCGCGTATCTCGGTTTTGTAGACAGCGATGACTGGATAGACCTTGATATGTACGAGTTCTTATGCCGCCTGTTAGAGGACAATGATGCGGATATCTCCGTCTGCGCGCACTATATAGAAAGAGCCGCAACGACCGAGGTACGATACTCTTCCGGGATACTGACCTCTTTCTCCGGTGCTGAGGCTGTCCGTGCCGTGATTGATGACAAGAGAATCCGGAATTATTTATGTGATAAACTGTATAAGCGGGAGTTATTCGATGATATCCGGCTTCCGGAAGGGGAGATATTCGAAGATATGGCAGTTTCGTGCCGCCTCTTTTATAAAGCACACCGGGTGGTGATGCAGGACTGTCCGAAATACCATTATCTGCAGCGTGAAGGTAGCACTACCCAAGTTAAACAGTACGACCCCCGGAAAGACCATTTATGGTTCTTGCGGGTGTACGGGCAGGTGAAGTTTGCACAGGAAAATAATATTTGGGATGAGGCGCCCCGCTATGTGCATAAGAGTGGTATGCGCGTGCTTCGTAAGATGCTGTTGCTGCCGCCATCTCCTTCAACCGATGCCATTATTGCCGATGTACTTGCCAAGATGCGTGAATTCAACAACGTGGAGTGGGTGCAGGTGAAACTATGCCGGGCGGTCTACCGTTCGGTAAAGTTATTTTTTAAAGCGAAAGTATAAAACTAAGAGTCTGCTTAAAGAATATATGATGAGTGAAACCAATAAAGCAAGAGTCATTGCTTTCTATTTACCCCAATTCCATCCGATACCCGAAAATGATGAATGGTGGATGAAGGGCTTTACCGAATGGACAAATGTAGGTAAGGCACGTCCTTTGTTTTCGGGGCATTACCAGCCCAAAGTTCCTGCCGATTTAGGATACTACGACTTACGTGTTCCCGAAACCCGTAAGGCGCAGGCGGACATGGCACGGGCATACGGTATAGAAGGTTTCTGCTATTGGCACTATTGGTTTGGCAATGGAAAGCGCTTGTTGGAACGTCCTTTCAATGAAGTATTGGCTTCCGGCGAGCCCGACTTCCCGTTCTGCCTGGCATGGGCGAATGAATCCTGGAAAGGTTTCTATCACGGCATCAAGGGTAAGGAAAGCCTGATAACCCAGTTGTATCCCGGAAAGGAAGATTATACAGCCCATTTCTATGAAGTGCTTCCGGCATTTAAGGACCACCGGTACATAACGGTAGATGGGAAACCCCTGTTTATGGTTTACCAGCCTTTCGACCATCCGGAAATGCGTGAGTTCATCGAACTATGGCGCGAACTGGCAGTGCAGAATGGCTTGCAAGGCATTTATTTTGTCGGGCAGACGCACCATATAGGTACAGAACGGGAGAGGATCGAGGCGATGGGCTTCGATGCCATCAACGTGGTGCGGTTATTTGACTTCGAGAGAAAAGCAAGGCGTGCTTATAAATACGCCAAGTGGAAGCACAAGTGGTTCCATTATCCCATAGTCATGGAATACCGCAAGGTAGCCCCCTTCTTTGTAGGCAATGAAGAATATGAAGAGCGCATCATACCTACCATTTTCCCTAATTGGGATCACTCCCCGCGTTCCCGGAACCGGGCTTTGGTGCTGAATCATGCCGAACCGGCTTATTTTGAGGAACACATGCAGCAAGTGATGGAGCATATCGGGAACAAACCTTCCGAACATCGCCTCGCTTTTGTGAAGTCCTGGAACGAATGGGCGGAAGGCAACTACTTGGAACCTGATTTGCGGTATGGAACGCAGTATCTGGAAGTGATAAAGAAGAACGTTATGCAAAATCCGGAATAAGTTTATGAGTACTCCTTTAGTCAGTGTAATAGTGCCCAGCTATAACTATGCCGAATATTTACCCTTGCGCATCGACTCCATCCTGAAGCAAAGTTTCAGTGACTTCGAGTTGATATTGCTGGACGATGCCTCGTCAGACGGCAGTGCGGAATTATTGCGGAAATATCAGCAGGCAGACAGCCGGATAAGCACTGTTATTGTAAATGAACAAAACTCCGGCAGCCCTTTTAAGCAATGGAAGAAAGGCTTGGAGTTGGCACGGGGAAAATACGTCTGGATTGCCGAAGGAGACGACTATGCAAAAACAAACTTCCTGGAAGTGACTGTTTTGCTGTTGGAACAATACGACGAAGCTGCCTATTGCTTTACGGGTTCTCATCTGGTAGATGAGCGCGGTTGCTTGCTTGGTCGGGATATGGATCAGTGGACGAGCCGGCAACAGAACAATCCGTCAGGTTTCAAATCATTCCCCGGCAAGAAGTATGTATCGAAAAATATGTATTGGAAGAACTATGTATATAATGCAAGCGGGGCACTCTTCCGGAGAGAGATTGCATTGAAGTTGACCGATGAATGGGTATCTATGCGCTACTGCGGTGACTGGTGGTTTTGGACTTTCATGGCTCTGCATGGAGATGTGATAGAAGTCTATGAGCGGCTGAACTACTTCAGGCAGCACTCCGGCAGTGTGACCGTTGGATCCAAACAGAACGATGATGCCTATGCCGCTTGTATGATGGAGTGCATGAACTTGACCTGGAATGTAGAGCAGCGTTGCTCCTTTTCCGTTTATAAGCGTTGGCTCTGCTATGGCAACTACTATAAGCAATTCAAGCGGAAAAAGCTCGATGCGTCTGTCCGGCAACGTTTGTTCAGTGAAGTAGAGAGACGGTGCAGTATGGTAAGAGCAGCATACTGCCTGGCGAAAGTCAATAAGTTCTTTAGCGGATTGTTCCCTTGTTTAAATAGAATGAAGTCAGAAAGGTTAAATTAAAATAGAATCATTATGTTATCAATCATAATTTGTTCAATCTCACCCGAGCGCTTGCAGCAGGTAAGCCGGAATATACAAGACACCATCGGTGTGGAATACGAAATTATAGCAATAGACAACCGGGAAAAGAAGTGGCCCATAGCCCGGGCATATAACGAAGGTGCCCGCCAGGCGCGTTATCCTTTCCTCTTTTTCGTCCACGAAGACGTGAGGTTCCGTTCGCAAGACTGGGGAACTGTGATTGAAGAGAAACTGAAAGAACCGGATTGCGGTGTTATCGGCTTTGCCGGCACTAAAATTAAGTTGAAGTGTTATTCCAGTTGGCTGCAATATTATCGTTGGGTGTGTGCTTTCTATTATCAAGGGAGCAAAGAGGGCACTAAGTTTGAAGTCTCGCACGCCACTTTGGAGCGACCTTTTGAGGAAGTTGTGGCTTTGGATGGCTTGGGAATGTTTGTCAGGAAGGATGTTTGGAGCCAATACCCTTTTGATGAAGAACTGTTGACCGGATTCCATTGCTACGATTTGGACTTCTCCATGCAGATAGCTGCAAGTAAGCAATATAAGAACTATGTCTGTTGCTCGTTACAGGTGCTCATAGAACATTTCTCGTTGGGAAGTTACAATCGGAGTTGGTATCAGGATACCATCCGGATGCACAAACAGAAATGGAACAAGATGCTCCCTTTGAAAGTTGAAGGCGTTAAGCTCGATAAGAAGAAAGAGAAATGGTATGAAGAGCGTTACTTCTACTTCTTTGTCCGTGATTTGATAAAGGCTGGCTATCCCGAGAAAAAGGCGGTGCTGAAGGACTTCCTTGCCTATCCTTTCTCCTGGAAACACCTGGGACATTGTATATCAATGCTGTGTCTGTATTCAAAATCTCATAAAAAATCTCCCTCATGACTTACCTGACATTGGGATTATTTTATACTATTGACTATCATGTTGTAACTGGAAAAATATCTTTTGCCGTTCGATCTCCTTACGAAGTTCTTCTTCCGTAGGCATATAAAGCATATATTTCGAAGCGAACAAATGGTCATTGTCGTGCAGTACGGAGTAACGGGCGATATCTTCGTCCGTTTCCGAGCAAAGGACAATTCCGATGGTGGGGTTATCGCCTTCACCGCGTACCCGTTCGTCATACATCCTTACATACATATCCATTTGTCCTACGTCTTGGTGTGTGATAGTCGTTGTTTTCAAATCAATCAGTACAAACGATTTAAGAATATAATTATAAAAAACCAGGTCGATGAAATAATCCTTTTTTTCCGTACGAATCAATTTCTGACGCGCCACAAAAGAGAATCCTTTACCTAATTCGAGCAGGAACTTCTGCAAGTTGCTGATGATTGCTCCTTCCAACTCCGTTTCGGAAAAGTCACTGTTCAGTGAAAGGCCGATGAATTCCGCTACGGTTGGGTTCTTAATAAACTCCATACGGTCTTGCTCAAAAGGTTCTGTCAGCATCCGCATTTCGGCTACCACATTCTCTTTCTGTTGCGAGAGCAGTAGCCGTTCATAATACTGTGAACTGATGTTGCGGTCGAGTGTGCGATAGCTCCACATTTGCTCAGCGGCTTCCTTTAAATACCACGCACGCGCATCGGTATCGGAAACGCTTAACAGACGTTTGTAGTGCGACCACGTCAATATTCCCCACGCTGTGGGGAGTTTTTCGGCAAAGGAGAGATAGAATTGCCTGTAATAGTACAATGAGTTGGCGGAAAATCCCTTACCAAACTCAGCTGTAAGTTCTTTCGATAGCGATTTCAACAACTGTGTACCGTAGCCAGCACGTTCTTTTCCAAGCTGCTCCTGCTCCACGATACGTTTGCCCAGTTGCCAATATGCTTCGATCATAGCCGAGTTGATGGCTGAATAGGCTTTTTGCCGCGCTTGTGTTACAATTTGCTTAATCTCCAGGATAAAATCTGGATTATATAAAGAGACCGTATTTCCTTTTTTCATTGCATACTGATAAATTGTACGACAAAGATAGCGAAAAATAGGATGTTGGTAAGTCATGTACTGATAATTAACGTGAAACTCTTTCTCATTCACCCGTTTTCTTGTATCTTTGCCCCCTCATAATTCACCTAACTACAAGCAATGAAGGAATTCCTGCAACTGATGCGACGTTTTGTGTCGCCTTATAAACATTATATTGGCTGGGCAATCGTGCTCAATGTGTTATCCGCTGTATTCAATGTATTCTCGTTCACCTTGTTGATTCCTATCCTGAACATCCTCTTCAAGACGGGGGACAATACACAGGTATATCAATTTATGGAGTGGGGCAGCGGTAGCCTGAAGACGGTGGCGGTGAACAATTTCTACTACTACGTCACACAAATGATAGAGACACACGGGCCGACAATGACATTGCTTTTCATGGGACTTTTCCTCGCCTTTATGACAATGCTGAAAACCTCTTGCTACTTCGGCTCTTCGGCTATCATGATTCCGCTTCGCACGGGCGTAGTACGCGACATCCGCGTTATGGTCTATTCCAAAGTGATGCACCTTCCGCTGGGCTTCTTCTCCGAAGAGAGAAAAGGAGACATCATTGCCCGCATGAGCGGTGACGTAGGCGAAATAGAAAACTCCATCACCAGCTCGCTGGATATGTTGCTGAAAAACCCGATTCTGATTCTGCTTTATTTCTCCACCTTGATTGTCACCAGTTGGCAGCTGACGCTGTTCACCATCCTGGTATTGCCCGGTATGGGATGGCTGATGGGCAAGGTCGGCAAGAAGCTGAAACGCAAGTCACTGGAAGCGCAGGGAAAGTGGAGCGACACCATGTCTCAACTGGAAGAAACGCTCGGCGGACTGCGCATCATCAAGGCTTTCATTGCCGAGGACAAGATGGTGGACCGTTTCAAGCAATGCAGCAACGAACTGCGCGATGCAACCAATAAGGTAGCCATGCGCCAGGCGCTTGCCCATCCGATGAGTGAATTCCTCGGCACGCTGCTGATAGTGCTGGTGCTCTGGTTCGGCGGTATGCTGATTCTGGGAGATTCTTCTTCCATCGAGGCATCCACGTTCATCTTCTACATGGTCATCCTGTATAGCATCATCAATCCGTTGAAGGACTTCGCAAAGGCAGGCTACAACATCCCGAAAGGTTTGGCGTCTATGGAGCGTGTTGACAAGATATTGAAGGCAGAGAACCCAATTAAGGAACCCGCCAACCCGATGCCGCTGCACGGAATGAACGATAAGATTGAATTCCGGGATTTGTCTTTCAGCTACGACGGAAAGCGGGAAGTGCTGAAGCACGTCAACATGACCGTGCCTAAGGGACATACCATTGCTTTGGTCGGCCAGTCCGGTTCCGGCAAATCCACGCTGGTCGATTTGCTGCCGCGCTACCACGACGTACAGCAGGGCGAGATTACCATCGACGGCGTCAATATCAAGAACTTCCGCATCCACGACCTGCGTGCCCTGATAGGAAACGTGAACCAGGAAGCCATCCTGTTCAATGATACCTTCTTCAACAACATTGCTTTCGGTGTGGAGAATGCCACGATGGAACAAGTCGTAGAGGCTGCCAAGATAGCCAATGCACACGACTTCATCATGGAGACCGAGAACGGTTACCAGACCAATATCGGCGACCGCGGCGGCAAGCTGTCCGGTGGCCAGCGCCAGCGCATCAGCATTGCCCGTGCCATCCTGAAGAATCCGCCTATCCTGATACTCGATGAGGCCACTTCCGCACTCGATACCGAGTCCGAACGCCTGGTACAGGAAGCTTTGGAGCGGTTGATGAAGACGCGTACCACTATTGCCATTGCCCACCGCCTCAGTACCATCAAGAATGCAGATGAAATCTGTGTGCTCTACGAAGGCGAGATTGTAGAACGCGGCAAGCATGAAGAACTGCTGGAAAAGAACGGCTACTACAAGAGGCTGAATGATATGCAGTCGCTCTCCTGATAGCATCTCTCTCCTTTTCTTCCTTATTATATTTGAAATGCACTGTGTTTGCCATGACAAACACAGTGCATCAATGCGTGTTTCTCTTGTGTTTGATGCGTTGAATGCTTGTGCTTGATACGCTAAAGCATTGTGGTTTATTGGTGAACCACGAATGTGGTTCATCTTGTCCACAGTTGTGATTCATTTTGCCCACGGTTGTGAAGCAAGCGAACCACGTACGTGGATCACTAACAGACAATGGTGTGTAAACGCTGTTTCCCCATTGTTTTTCGTTACAAAGCATGGTGTTCTTCCCTTCAAAGCATGGTGTTCTTCCTTTCAGAGTGTAGTGTTTCTCTCTTCAGGGTGCGTATCTTTTCGTTTAGGGGAGTGATGCAGGCAACTGCCTGCCTTGTTTATTTCCGTCCGAAGTCAGCAGGCACTTCGCCCCACTGCTTGGTTTCCCACTTCAGTATGCGGGTGGTGTAGGTGTTCTCGCGCAGCCATTTTTCGGCGCGTTCTATCAGCAGGAAGAGTTCTTCGGTTTTTGGTTCGCGTGGTAATTTGGTCTTACACTTTTTCTGCCTTACCCAGTTGATGGCATTCACGCTGTCGCTGTAAATGGGCATGTCGAAACCGCGTTGTTTCAGCAGTGCAAGGCCGTGGACAATGGCGAGGAACTCTCCGATATTGTTCGTGCCATATACGGGGCCGAAGTGGAAAATCTGTTGGCGGCTGGCAACGTGTACGCCCCGATACTCCATCGCTCCGGGATTTCCGCTGCACGCAGCATCTACGGCAAGACTGTTCTCTATGACGGCGGCGGGGAGAGGTGCGTCCGGACTCTTGGGCGCATCGGTATGGGAAGTGGCAGACCGCTTGATGTACTCGTACGGTGAAGAAGCAAAGGCTCTTTCCGCTTCTTCGCGCGTCTCGAACGACTTGTACTTCGCTCCTTCGTAGCCCTTGGTCTGCAACTGGCATTCTGTCCAGGATGTATAGATGCCCGGAGTGACTCCTGCCCAAACAACGTAAAACTTCTCCTTCTTCATAATAGGCAACAAAGGTAAGAATATATTCTGCAAAACCGAACAACTTCTCCCCCTCACTTGTTCTTTCAATAAAGAAAACTATAAAATAAGGACAACATTATGAGAGAAAGACATATGAAAAGAACATTTGAAGAGGCTATGGAACATCGCCGCACGTATTATTCCATCAGCAGTGACTCTCCGGTACTGGACGAGGAAGTGGTACACGCCATCCGCGCGGTTGTGAAGCATGTGCCGTCGGCATTCAACTCGCAGACAACGCGCGTAGTGTTGCTGCTGGGCGACGAGCACCTGAAACTGTGGAGAATAGTAAAAGACCAGCTGAGGCCGCTCGTTCCGGCAGAGCACTTCCACAAGACGGAAGAAAAGATTGACGGCTCCTTTGCCTGCGGACACGGAACGATTCTTTTCTTTGAGGACCACGCCATCGTGACGAAGCTCGAAGAGCAATTCCCTACGTACAAGCATAACTTTGCCACCTGGTCGCAGCAGACGTCCGCCATGCATCAGTTTGCCATCTGGACGATGCTTGAGGACCTGGGACTGGGAGCCTCGTTGCAGCACTACAACCCGCTGATTGACGAAGAAGTGCGCCGCACCTGGCACCTGCCCGAAACATGGACGCTGGTGGCACAGATGCCTTTCGGCACGCCTACCGCCGAACCGGGCGAAAAGGAATTTGATGATTTGAGCGAACGTATCAAGATATTCCTTTAAACAGATAAAATATTTTGTTTACCTTTGCCTGCAAAGGTAAGCAGATATGATACGTATTTTCTTAATCGGCTACATGGGAGCCGGTAAAACGACTTTAGGAAAGGCTTTTGCCCGCGAATTGC
>OGZX01001376.1_pt1 | contig 24539 bp, 26 predicted proteins | sample 1576881 | NCBI WGS metagenome assembly OGZX01 (sample SAMEA3541542, study PRJEB24748) | human gut metagenome | biome: human gut; feature: human-associated habitat; material: faeces | place: China | collected 2012
GTCTGTTTCCCTGATATGCTTAACCAGCACGCTTACCATATAGTTGATCTCGCCCAGGGAATTGATCGTCGGGCCTTCCTGCTCCAGCTTTATAATGGCATCACCCAGTTTCTGTTTATACCATTCATGAAATTTATGATGTTCTGTATATTCCGGATATTTTGACTGCTTCTGGAGATCCTCCTCATCTGAAAAGTGTTTCGTTACATATTCAACAAGAAATTCTCCCAGACTTGAAAGATTTTCTCTTCCCTTTCCCTTTGAGCATGCATCCAGAAGATTATTAACTTCGTCAAAAATCTTCCTGTGCTCACTGTCGATCAGTTCATTTCCTGTTACAAGATCTTGTGTTAATACATATTTTTCCATCCTTAGAGTCCTCCTTACTGCTGACTGTACTGTTTTTTAAAACGGGCAAGCAATTCATCCATTACTGTGATCAGATGCCCGATCTCCGGCTTGGAAAGCTGTTCGTCTGCACCTAATTCTTTCCCCTTCTGCCTCATCTGTTCATTAATCAGGGACGAGAAGATGATAACCGGGATTTTCTTTAAATGTTCGTCATCCTTGATCAGCTTTGTAAGCCTGTGGCCATCCATTTCCGGCATTTCGATATCTGTAATGACCAGATTGACCTTATCATACAGATCAGAATCATTATGTATTTGTGAAAGATAATCCCATGCCTCCTGACCATTGGAAAAATTCTTTATATTGGTAAATCCGGCTCTTTCCAGGGAATCATCGATCATTTTACTTAAAAGAATGGAATCTTCCGCGATCACAATAGGACTGTTGCAGATAGGACGGTCTCCCATCTTATCTACATCTGTCACCTGTATGGTTGTTTCCGGTGCGATCTCTGCCACGATCTTTTCAAAATCCAGGATGATCACCAGCTCTTTTCCGCACTGGGCAATACCGGTAGCAACACTGTCATCTCCATTTGCAATGGTCTTATCTGGCTTCTGTATGTCTTTCCATGAGATCCTGCTGATACCTTCGATGCTGTCTACCCGGAAAGCAACGGTCATTTTATTAAAATTTGTTACAATAAACAAATCTCTTGGCCCATTTTCCCGATCATTTCCTGTAAGATATTTTGCCAGGTTGATCACTGTGATCAGCTCATCCCTTGGTTTAAAGATACCTTCTACTGCCGGGTTTGCATGGGGCATCGGTTTTACCTTTTCACTCATGATGATCTCCTGGACTTTTGCTACATTAATGCCATAAAATTCACCCATAACTGTGAATTTCATTACTTCGATCTCGTTTGTTCCTGATTCTAAAAGAATCCCTTCTTTTTCATTTTTGACCATGATCTTCTCTCCTTTTTTCTGTAAACAGGCATGTCACCGATGGTGACACCACCATAAATGAAAGCCCTGGCTATAGATGGCGTTCCGGTCGTCCCACTGTACGCACGATCACATCGCCTGTTGCAAGATCTAAAAGCATGGTACGGGCATAATTTCCTCCTGTATCCTCTGCTGCGATACAGATTCCTTCCTGGGCCATGACTTTTTTTACACTTTCTGCATTTCTCTGCCCGATATTTCCAAAGCTGCTGTTTCCGCTGATCTCAAACATCTTGGCTCCCCCTGCGATCTTAACTACCATCCGGCTTTTTACCATACCGAATATTTTCAGCTTTCTGAGGGTTTCCCTGATGCCGCTGTCTGCAAATTTAAACGGATTGGAATCCTTTCCTTCAAACTGTGCCGGAAGCATGATGTGCAGAAGTGCTCCCAGACGGGTAACCGGATCATAAAAGGTTATCCCGATACAGGAACCCAAAGCATAGGTTATGATCCTTCCTTCCCCTCGTGAAAACTTCATATCACCGATTCCTACTTTTAATTCTGTGCCTCCGATCATTATGAAACTCCCAACCTCTCTAAAATATCGTTTAGAGAACGAATATCCGGCAGCATGAGCAGCCAGTCAGAAAGTGCTTTTCCGCCGATCACAAAATCTGCATTGCAATACATCAGTTTATCTGTTTCATATCCATACTCAGCAATAGGTACCATTAAGATCCCACCCAGCATGTTGATGGTAGCACTTGGAACAGACAGTTCCACCTCTACATTTACAAGTTGTGAAAAAGCATTTATATAAGAACAGATAATGATGTTTCCTACTTCTACCAGTGCTGATCTGGCCATTTCATCCATATCCAGAAAAGACTCATAACGGTTTCCAAGGAATTTTTCCAGCACCTCGTTAGCAAAATCCAGATCAAAAAGGAACAGCATCAACCCTTCAATGTCCCCTGACATTTTTACAAGAGCTGCAGCAACAAGCTCCTCCGCATCGCCGATCCGGTTCATGGCGTCATTGTATCCTAAGATATTCACAGATGGGATCGAGATCCGGACTTCTTTCTGAAGAAGCTTGGAAAGAGCAGTTGCCGCATGGCTGGTACCGATACTGCCGATCTCCCGCATTACATCCAGTGCCTGCAGGTCCATATCTTCATATCGCTTTATTTCCATTCTTTTTACCTTATCCTCTCAGTGAATTGATTGTTCCCTCTATATCATCTGATGTAGTGATCATTTTTACAGCATAGGAAAAGGCTCTCTGGCATTCGATCACATGGACCATTTCTTTTGCCATATCTGTGCCTGAATTCTCCAATGCACCTTTTTGCAGGGCTGCATCTGATTTTAAAGATGCTTCCATTCCATCCTGTGTTTTGTATTCATTATCTCCTACGCTTAAGAGACGGCTGGGATTTGAAAATGTGTATACACTTACCTTAGGAAGGTCAGTATCATCCTCTGTGTTATCTGTATCATCTGTATCATGGTCATCGTCTTCTGACTCTGATTCCTCCTGCAGCTTCTCTACATCTGTTACTTCCAGCTTAAGAGGCTGTCGGTTCTGGTCCAGCACCAGCTTGCCGTCTTCTGTTGTAAGATAAAAGCCATCTTCCCTTTCTCCCCTGTGAAAATGGCCGTTTCTTGTATAGGTAATCTCACCTGTTGCAGGATCCTGGAGCATAAAAAATGCATTAGGTTCCATGATTGCATAATCATATTCTTTTCCGGTCTGAGTAGCACCGGCTACACCAAAATCCGTCCAGGTGCGCTCCCCTCTGGTTCCTGCACCTGTCTGCAGCTCTGTCTGGGCATTTTCAGAATCATTAAGATTATAGTGGATCAGTTCAGAAAAAGCTATTGTTTTAGGTTTAAAGCCTGTATTATTGATATTGGCCAGGTTATTGGATACAACTGACAGTTTTTTTGTAAACTGTCCGGCTCCTGCTGCTCCTGTATAAAATGACATATTCATTTCTTTATCCTCCTTACAGCTTACCGACATCTGACACAGACTTACTCATGATCTGATCATACATTTTCAGTGACTGGGCTGCGCTTTGAAGCGCTCTCTGGGATGACATCATAGCTGTCATCTGCTCCACCATGTCTACATTGGATTTTTCTAGCATTTTCCATTGAACAGTTGTATCTGCAGGTGTTGTTTCTGCCTGTGCAGTAGAGAAAAGTCCATTATCCTCTGCATGAAGCTGTCCCTGATCTGGAAAATCCACTACTTTCAAAGTTCCATAATCCTCTATGGTAACTTCCTGGCTGCCGCTTTCTTCACCATCAGACTGATTTGTAATAGCAGCAGTAATGTGTCCTTTGGAATCTACTGTAAAGTTCTCATTTTTGATCTGGACAGGCTGCCCTTCTTTGTTTAAGACTCTTCCTGCCTGGTTTAAAACCAGATATCCATCTTTATCCACTGAAAATGAACCATTCCTTGTATACCGGATGCCCTGTGATGTCTGGATGCAGAAAAAGCCATTTCCATTTAAGGCAAAGTCATAGATACCATCTGTCTGTTCCAGACCGCCCTGGTCATAATTGGTATAAACCTGCTTTGCTGTCTTTATTTTTGAAACAGTTGCCAGCTGGGTTGGATTTTCTTTGCTATACTGTCCTGTACGATAAAGCATTTCTTCTTTGAAAGTACTGCTTACCATTGTTTCGTTTTTATATCCAGGAGTCTGGATATTCACCATATTATTACTGATAGTATTTAAATTCCTGCTCTGGGTCAGCATGCCTGACGCCAGATTATAAAATCCCTGATACATCTGACTTTATCCCCTTTTCATTTTTCTTTTCTATAAACTGACGCAGTTTACGCAGAGCCATCGTGTGGATCTGGGATGCCCTGGGCTGGCTGACACCCATGACCCGGCCTACCTGTTCTATTTTCAGTCCTTCCATATAATGTAATGCCAGCGTCTTCTGCTCTTTTTCATTTAGCTGGGCTATGCCTTCTGCCAACACCCGCATATCCTCTTCCCACAAGCATGCCTCCTCAGGTTGTACCTGGGTATCATTGTTTGTGATGCGGACTCCATTGGATGTATTCTGATTTTCCAGCAGAAAATCAAGAGACTGGATATTTCCCCTGTTTTTCATGGAAATGATCCTCTGGCAGCGTTTTTTTTCTATTCCAAGATGCTTTGCCAGTTCATCAACTGTTGGTGTTCTTCCTAATTCCCGCTTCATGTCCTCGCATGCAGATTCTATAATACCTAACTGCTTGTAAAATCCCCGGGGCATCCACTCCTGTTTTCTTACATAATCCAGCATTGCTCCTCTTACCCGCGTTGTAATGTAAGTGGAAAACTTAATGTTTTTATCCGGATCATACATATCGATCCCTTTTATGATCGCTACCACACCCTCATTTACTGCATCTTCCATCTGCATGGTGGTAGAATAAAGATCGTATAACTTTGTTGCCATGGTTCTTGCTATGTACAGATACCTCATGGTGATCTCTTTCTTTATTTCTGGATCTTTCGTTTCTTTATAAAGCGCAAATAACTCCTTTTCTGCTTTTTCTTGATTTTCTACCATAACTTTTTTCACTCCTGTTATCTGCTGTTTATATCATTTGACCGCACACTTATGATCCTTTTTTCATTGTACTTATATTTCCAATTGACTGGATCTGCACATTATTTGCGATCTCATTAAATGAAAGCACCCTGATATTAGGATAAAAGGGTTCTACCAGATGGTAAAAATGAATCCTCATAACCTGTGAAGTCAGGATCACCGGGTTCTGTGATAAACCACTGAACTTTTTTATCTGCTCTGCCAGTTGCTGGATGACATGCTGGAGCATTTCCGGGTTTAATGCCAGATATAAGCCATTTTCCCCTTTTGACAAGGACGCGACCATTTCCCGTTCCAGCTGGGCATCCAGTGTGATCACTTTCATGCATCCATCTGTACAGTACATGCGGGTAATGGTACGTTTAAGAGCTGTCCTGATCTTTTCTACTGTCTGGTCCAGCTCTCTTGGAGGAAGACCTGTTTCTGAAGCTGTCTGCATCAGATTCTCTACAATGGTCTCCAGGTCGCGGATCGGGATTCCTTCTTTTAGAAGGTTTGTAAGAACTCTCTGGAAATAACTGTAGCTGATCATCTGTGGTATTGCCTCTTCCACCAGCTCAGGAGCTGTTTTTTTCAGATTTTCCGTAAGCCTTACCACTTCCTGTCTTGTAAGCAGTTCGTATGAATGCTGCCGGATCACTTCTGAAAGATGCATGAGCAATACAGACAGAGGATCAATGACCGTATAACCATATAATTCAGCTCGATCTCTGTTTTCAGGCTTGATCCACCTGCTGGGTATACCGTATGCCGGTTCAATGGCCTCAATACCTTCAATTTCTTCTTCCACCTCCTCTGGTTCCAGAGCAAGGAAATAATCAATCAGGATCTCTCCTCCTGCAATTTCTTCTCCTTTTATGCGGATACTATACTGACTTGGTCCCAGGGAAGAACTGTCCCGGAGCCGGATGGATGGGATCACAAATCCCATATCCTGGGCATATTGGCGGCGGAATATAACGATCCTGCTGATCAGCCTTCCGCCTACTGACTCATCTGCCAGAGGGATCAGACTATAACCAAACTCGATCTCCACTGGCTCCAGTGTAAGAAGGCTGTATACATTATTTACATCTTTAAAATATTCTTCCTCACTTACTTCCTCTTTTGCAGCAGCTGCCTGAGCCTGTGGGGAATCCTGAAGCTGGGTAGAAGGAGCCATTGCCATTTGTGACAATGCCTGTGGCTCTTTTTTTATCTTTCCGGAAAGATAAAATCCGCTTCCCATAAGACATGCAGCCACAACCAGAGTCCTTACTGCCGGCATTCCAGGTATCACAGCCATAACCGCCACTGCTGCACCACTAACGATCATAGCATGAGGCTGAGCCAGAAACTGCTTTGATACATCTTCATTTAAGCTGCCTTCTGAAACAGCTCTTGTAACGATCATTCCTGTTGCAGTAGAAATAAGAAGAGCCGGTATCTGGGATACCAGACCGTCACCTACTGTCGCAATGGAATATGTACTCAGCACAGCTGAGATGCTGCTGCCGGACTGTACAATACCGATGATACTGCCGCCGATCAGATTAATGGCAGTTGTGATAAGTGACATAACTGCATCGCCCTTTACGATCTTAGTCGCACCATCCATTGCACCATAAAAATCTGCTTCTCTCTGAACCTTGGCACGCCGTTCCTTTGCCTGTGCCTCATTGATCAGACCTGAGCTAAGGTCTGCGTCAATGGCCATCTGTTTTCCCGGCATAGCATCCAGATTAAACCTCGCTGCCACCTCGGCAACTCGTTCTGCACCTTTGGTGATAACGATAAACTGCATCAGCACGATGATCAGGAAGATGATCAGACCTACTACTACATTCCCTCTTAAAACGAAATCACCAAAGGCAGCAATGACACGGCCTGATGAACCTCCCTGAGAAAGGATATTTCTCGTGGTTGAAACATTGATACCTAAACGGAACAGCGTGGTAATAAGCAAAAGCGAGGGAAATATGGAGAATTCCAGTGGCTCCCGAATGGTCATGGTTATTACCAGGATCATCATGGAAAGTGACATATTCAATATGATCGCCACATCCACCAGTCCCGCCGGAAGGGGAATGATCAAAAGCAATATGATCGTGATCACAAACATAACCACTGAGTAACTCAATAACCGTTTCATTCGTCCATTAATCTCCAACTATTATTTTCTATCTTTATTTTTTCCGTTATCCTGTTTATACAGATATACCAGGATTTCCGCCACTGCTGTATAAAATTCTGATGGGATCGGCCTGTCCAGTTCACAGGAATTGTACATAGCCCGTGCAAGTGGCTTATTTTCAATGGTATAAACATTGTTTTCTTCCCCCACCTTTACGATCCTTAACGCCAGTTCATCTAATCCCTTGGCAAGTACTACCGGGGCATTGTCATGATCAGGATCATATTTCAAAGCAATGGCCACATGGGTAGGATTTCGTATGATTACATCTGCCTGGGGAACCTTCTGCATCATCCTGCTGGATGCCATCTGACGCTGCAGGCTTTTGATCCTGTTTTTAATCTCAGGATTACCTTCTGTCTGTTTATACTCATCTTTTACTTCCTGCTTTGTCATACGAAGCTCTTTTTCGTATTCCCATCGCTGATACAGATAATCACCAAAGGCAATGACTGTAAAGGCAATACATACACGTATCAGCAGATCAAATAGCATTTTCATCATATAGGCTGCAGATGCTGCAGGATTCATATCGATCATTGATGCCATGGGCTGCAGATCCCGTTTCATTATGTTGTAAAGCAGTACCAGAAGCAGTGTTATCTTGATGGAGTTTTTCACCAGTTCTACTGCATTTTTCATGGAAAACAGACGTTTTATACCTGAAAGAGGATTAAGCCTGTTCCATTTTGGCCGTATGGATTTAAAGGATACATTAAAACGGGTCTGTACTCCATGTGACACAACGCCAAGGAAAAGGGCTAAAACCAACAGTGGAAGCGCACATTTTAAAAACACAGATAATGTCACAAAAACAAGGCTGGCTGACAGCATATCTTCTGAGGATCTGGCTGCGCCATCTATGACCCAGGTCATATAAGTTTTCAGCTGTCCGTATATAAAGGGAATCCATATGCGGATCCCAGAAAATACGCCTGCCAGGATCAATACGGTAGCTATATCCCTGCTTTGGAAGATATTTCCTTCTTTTCTGGCATCCTGCCGTTTTTTGGCGGTAGGCTGTTCTGTTTTCTCCTGACCACTCTGTCCCATCTTCTGTTACACTCCCTTCAGACTGGTTTCATATTGCTTAAAAGCTTCCACATCATCTGATACATATATGTAAAGATGGTATTTATATAATCTGCCATTGGCGAAAACAACAGAAGCATCATCAAAAGCCCCATTATGATCTTCACCTGGAAATTTACTGTAAAAACATTGATCTGGGGAATGATACGCATCAAGATCCCCATTGCCAGTTCTGTCACAAGCTCAATTGCTATCATTGGAAATGCAAACTGCATACCAGTAAGGATACCCTGGCAAAATCCATCTGTGATCACATGGACCAGCATGGGATTAAATGTCACTTTTCCATAAGGGATCAGCTGTACTGACTGGTAAAACAATGCTAACAGCCGTAAATGACTGTTGCTGGCAAAAAAGATCAGTACCATAAATGCATAATAAATACCGGAACTGACCGTTGACTGGGTTCCATACTGGGGATCATAAACCTGGGCCATGCTAAGTCCCATTGAAAAATCCATAATGGAAGAAGCAAACCGGATCGTAAGGAACGCCAGTTCCATTGCAAAGGCTAACACTGCCCCAAGAAAAAGCTCTCCTGCAAGCATCAGGATGTATTCTGCCATTGACTCCGGATATGCCATCTGGGTCTGGTCTGCAGACAAATACAGGAGCAGTGACAGGGCAAAAACAAAATATGCCCTTATTTTTACAGGAAAATTACTTTTTCCAAAAAGTGGATTGAATCCGATGGCTCCGCTCATACGCATCACTGCCATTGAAAATGTGATAAACATAGATCTTTTTTACCCCTTTGCGATCAATTCCACTATGTATTGAAAAAATTCCTGAAGCATAACCAGCATAGAACTTCCTAAAAAACCTAAAAGCACCATGATAGCCAGCAGTTTGGGCACAAATGTCATTGTCTGTTCATTAATCTGTGTGGCTGCCTGAAATACAGCAATGACCACACCTACGATCATACTGATCAGAAGAAATGGCAGCGACAGCTTCATTGCCAGCTGAAACGCTTCATACATGATATCCAGGATCTGTACTTCTGTCATATTCCCACCTCTTTCCTACCGGAAGCTCTGCACCAGACTGGAAAATAAAAGCTCCCAGCCGTTTACTGTAATAAATAAAAGTAACTTAAAGGGAAGAGAGACCATAGTTGGCGGAAGCATTACCATACCCATGGACATAAGGGTGGTAGACACCACTATATCTATAAGCAGGAATGGAAGATAGATCAGAAATCCTGCAAGGAACCCTTTTTTTAATTCGCTGGTCATAAAAGCCGGTACAACAACTGTAAGAGGATATTCTTTCACATCTTTCTTAACTTCCCGTTTTGACATCTGTACAAAATGATCCAGCGTATCCTTCTCTGTATTGCGAAGCATGAATTGCTTCAGTGGATCTGCCATCCGGCTTACTGCCTCTTGCTGTGTGATCTCCCCATTTTTATAGGGTTCATAGGCAACCGTATTAATCTGACTTATAACCGGGCTCATAATATACAGTGACAAAAAAAGTGCCATGCCTGTCAATACCATATTAGGCGGCGTCTGCTGGACTCCCATTGCATTTCTCGTAAAAGAAAGTATGATTATGATGCGCATAAAGGAACTCATCATAACTACAATTGAAGGAAGCAATGCTGCAAAGGTAAGCAGCATGATAATATCCAGCGCAGGAACATTTCCTCCATTTAAGCCTGTAATCAGCTCATTCATTCGTTTTCTCCTCCTTAAACCGTTCCAGAACCTGGATCCCCGTCTGACTGGTCCCAAGCAGATATTGTTTTTCATCCAGTTTAAGAAGGATAATGTACTGATCGTTTCCTACTTTTAGTTGTTCCAGTATCCGCATCTTCCCCCCTTTTTTTCCATAAGGGGTATTTTTCCCCAGGTACCGGCTTGCCTGCCATGCCAAAAACAAAATGACTACAAAAGCAAGCAGCATACCTGTTGTAGAAACAATATCTGTTATCATATTAAAGGCTCTCCGGATTGATATCCCTGGTTACAATATCAGTAATACGGATACCAAAATTATCCTCTACTACTACAATATCTCCTCTGGCAACACACTGTCCATTTACATACAGGTCTGCCTGTTCTCCTGCCATTTTGTCCAGGACCACAAGAGATCCCTGGGTAAACTCCAGAATGTCTTTTACCAGCTTCTTGGTGCGTCCTATCTCCACAGAAATCTCCAATGGCACCTTCATAAGCATTTCCTGGTTGGCACTTTCTTCTCCCTTTTCAATTCCGGAAACTTCTAGGCCAGGTGCTTTTGCCGGCCGGATCAGGGCAGGTTCCCTGGATTCCTTTTTCTCATCCTGTTCCCGTTTTTCCATATCCTGCATCAGCTGCATCATCTGCACCTGTGACTGCTGCATCTGATTCAAAAGCTGTAAAATAGCTGGATTCATATCTGTGGAAATGCCAGCCGCCATACCTGCCGGCATCTGGGTATATACAGGCTGCGGGGCCGGGGCTGGCTGCGGTTCTGGTACTGGCTGCGGTTCTGGCTCAGGCTGCGGAACCGGGGCGGCTTCTTCTGCTGCCTTTGATCCTGACTCTTTATTTTCTGCCGGGATCTGTGCTGCTTCTCCCAGGGATATCTCAAATGGTTCCAGAAGCCTTTTTGCAAGCTTCTCAGGCATGATATTTAAAAACTCACTTTTCAGTTTTCCTTCGATCTCAAGGATAAAGGAAATGACTACCATAGGAGTTGCTTCCGGGAAATACTTGTTTTTAAAGCTTTCTGCGTCTGTGATCTCAAAAGAAACCGGCGTGGATATATTAACTGTAAATTTCAGAAATTCCGAAAGTGCTGTTGCAGAAGCACCCATCATCTGGTTCATTACCTCACAGATCGCACTTCTATTGATCTCATCCAGTTCAAATTCATCATCTGAAAGTTCTTCTCCCAGAAGGGTCCCTACTATGATGCGCACGTCATTTCTGCTGAACATCATAATATTGCTTCCTTCCAGGCCCTCTACATAAGCGATTTCTACTCCTACTGCCGGTTCCAGCTTTTTAAACTCAAACTGATCCCTTGTAAGGATCTTTACCTTTGGAGTCGTAATGTGAACGGTAGATCCTAAAAGGGTAGACATTGCTGTCGCTGATGCTCCGAGGCTGATATTCATCATCTCCCCAAGAGCATCTATCTCCATCTCATTAAAGCTGAGTGCACCCATTTTTTATTTTCCTCCTGTTTTTTACTTACCAATTTCCAGTGCTTTCTGAGCCATCAGCTTAATTGCGTTTAACGCTGTTACATTTGCTTCATAAGACCGGGTAGCTGACATACTGTCTACCGTTTCCTTCAGCACATCCACATTTGGCATGTTCACATATCCGTCTGCATCTGCATCCGGATGATCCGGATTGTAAACTCTCTTAGCTTCTCTGTCATCTTCTACAATACCGGATACCCTTACTCCTGCATGACGGCTGCTTATTCCTTTTCCCCGTGCTGCATTCTCCATTGCCTGGGCAAATGATGTATCTGAATAGCTTTCAAGAAGTACATTTTTCCTTCGGTAAGGACCGCCTGACTCTGTCCGCGTTGTATCCATATTTGCTATATTTTCTGCTGCAATATCCATCCTGACACGCTGTGCGCTCATTCCAGAGGCGCTTATATCAAATGAACCTAAAAAAGCCATAACAGTTCCCTCCTTACGGATCACTTTCCTAAAATATCATTTACAGTTTTTACGATTCTCTGTGCATCAAAAGGCTTCACCACAAAATCACGGGCTCCTGATTTAATCGCATCTACAACCATGCTTTCCTGTCCCATTGCTGTACACATAACAACTTTGGCATTTGGATCACCTTCACGAATTTTTTTCAAAGCCTGAAGCCCGTCCATATTTGGCATGGTGATATCCATAATTACCATATCCGGTTTTTCCTCACTGTATTTTTTTACTGCTTCTGCTCCATCCTGTGCCTCGATAAAATCGTTATATCCACTTGCACTAAGAGCTTTTTTAATCATCATCCTCATAAAAGCAGCATCATCTACCAACATTATCTTAGCCATTTTTTCTTCCTCTTCTTCCTTCATTCTTATATATGCTCCTATATTTTAGGAGTGTATTTATTCTTGTTCTTTAACAGGTCCAGCTATGTTATCAGGATTTTCTTCCTTCGCCGGTATTAAATTCGTTTTCTTTTCTTCTGTTATTTCTGGTGAAATACGCTTTTCAATCTTGACCGCCACATTTTTCTTGTAGCATCCCATTTCTCCTGTAAACCATGGCTGACGGCCTACAAAAAGTCTGACCGGACTGTCTTTTGGCTTTCCAAGATCGATCACATCTCCCACCTGGATCTGGTAAAGTCCTTTCAGATCCAGCTGTACTGTACCAAGCTGTCCTGTAATAGGGAGTTTCGAGTAGCGTATGTTATCCATGATCTTATCTTTATTATCCTGATAAGAAAATCCTCTTGCCAGGTGTTTACGGTTATCAATACTGTGAAAGATGACCGTAAGAAGATTACCTGGAAGACAGATCTTTAATTTTTCCTGTGCCTGTCCAGACATATCCACATTTAAAATGATAATAGCTACTGTTTCATCCAATCCTACATCCTGGACCATTGTGGGATTTTCTTCTACATGTTCTACAGAAAAATCAATACTTACATAATTTGAAAATCCATCCTTCAAAGCACCTGTCATGTATTCTACGATCCGTTTATACAAAGCCCGTTCCACATCAGAATACCGGTAATCGTCCTCTACAGCTACAACGTCTTCTCCTCCCAGCATATGGTTGATCAGCGTGATCACCATACCTGGAGTTACAAACAGCATAAGTGGAACACTCATTTTTTCCTCTCCCGCTATTGATGCATCTATCATTGTCATGCAGTCATTTTCATGAAGAGCATTTACATATTCGTAATATCGTCTTTCCTGTACATCCAGCACCGTTATATCCGTCATCACACGGAATATACCGTTGATCTGGGAAGTAAGAATGCGCGCATAATTTTCAAATACGCTCCTGAGGATCTTCATTTTTTCTTTTGTAAATTTCCTCGGGCTGAAAAAATCGTATTTTATGTAGTTTTTTTCTTCCGGCGGCTGAGGCTTTACGGATTCTGTTTTTGTTTCCTGCGCTGGTGCATCTGCACTCATAGATTTTAAAAGTGCATCTATCTGGCTTTGTGATAAAACATCTGCCATTCTTCCTAACCTCTCTTATTCACTGGTATTTTGTGTTCCCGCCGAATTTCCTGTATCTGACGTTATTTCTTCATCTGCTGCACTGGTATCTGCCGGTACAGTTCCACCATCCTGGGAAGAGCCTTGTGACTGCCCTACTGTTACCACTGTAGTGTTACTATATTCACCGCTCTTAAACTCTTTATAATATTCATCCAGATCTCTTTCTTTTGCCCCATTATCTAAAAGCAAAAACTCGATCCTGCGGTTTTTTATCCTTCCCTCTTCTGTGGAATTATCTGCTATAGGGCGATACTCACCATAGCTTATATCTACCAGCTTTTTAGGTTTTATTACATTCTGCTGCTGTAAATAAATACATACTTCAGCAGATCTCATTGCGGAAAGGATACGGTCTTTTCGTATAATCTGTGGATTGATCTGTGAATTATCTGTTACTTTCGCAGTGTGGGACATAATGTTGACCTGTTCGATTCCGCCTGCTGCAGGAGCTATGGCTTTTGCAAAGGAATAAAGGACTTCCTGCCCTTCCCATGTAAGCACAGAGCTGTTTGCACCGAAAAACACATTATTTGCAAAAGAAACATAAGTATAATCATCTCCCCTGATGACCGTAGCATCCTTTACACCCGCCTGATTCAGGCTTTCAGCGATCGTAAGATACAGCTTATTTATATCTTCTGTCTGCAGATCTTCCTGGGCGATCTCCTGGCCTGTGCTATCCGCATCTGGTGTATCTGACATCTGGGAATTGATAGTAATATTCTCTGATTCCTGGTTTTGCATTGTTGGAATACTTTTCACAAAAATAGTCCATTTCTGTGCATCCAGGTTAGACATGGAATACAGCATGATAAAAAAGGTAAGCAGCAATGTTACCATGTCTCCATAAGTATCCACCCAGCTGCCACCACTGTCTGTGGGACGATTTTTCTTACTCATTTATCTTCCTGTTCCTTCCCCTGGGAACCTCCATCTCCTGCTTTTGCAAGAATCTTCTGCTGCTGTGACTGTTTAATCGATGCAAGAAGATGTTCTCTCAGGTATTTTGGATTTTCTCCTGCCTGTATGGCAATGATCCCTTCAATGATTGTAGAACAATACAGTTCTTCCTCATCCTGACGGATCCTCAGTTTCTTTGCGATCGGATTAAAAATAACATTTGCAAGAATACAGCCGTAAAAGGTTGTGATCAATGCTACTGACATGTCGCTTCCGATACTAGATGAACCGCCTGCATCCATATTCATTCCTTTCAGCATGTTGATCAGACCGATCAGGGTACCTATCATGCCAAAGGACGGTGCATAAGATGCTGCTTTTTCATAAAGACCTGCTGCCTGGTCGTGGCGGACCATCATATTATCCAGCTCTCTTTCCAAAACCAGCCTTACCTTATCCGGATCATTTGCATCTACGATCATAAGGACACTTTGTTTAAAGAAAGGATCCTTAATCTCCGCTGCTTTATCCTCCAGTGCCAGAAGACCGCTCTGCCTTGCTATGGTTCCCAGATCTACAAGCTGTTCGATCAATTTGGGGACATTATAGCGGTTTCCTCTTATGAGTACTGCAAAGTGCTTTGGAATATCTTTTAATATCCCTAATGGATAGCTGGACAATGTTGCTGACAGCGCCCCACCGATCACAATGACCATACTTGGGATATCAATAAAATTGCCAATCTTAGCAAAACTGATTCCGTTTACAATTAAAGCAAAACCCAGGATTATACCTAGTAATGTTGTGGGATCCACCTGTTTTTCCTCCTAAATCTGCTCCTCTTTTTTTATGCTGACACACCTTTGAAAGAACCCGGTCACCTGATCTTTGATACTTTCCACACTGTCCTTTACCAGATAGTAGTCTCCATTCATCATACGGATCTTTGTTTCCGGGATCTGTTCGATCAATTCAACCTGAAGCCAGTTCAGATATAAAATTTCTCCGTTAAGTCGTTCTACACAGATCATATTACTTACCGCTTCATGTTGATCAGGTCAGACAGAATCTCATCACTGACTGTGATGATCTTTGAATTGGCCTGAAAACCTCTCTGTGTTGTGATCATATCGGAAAATTCCTTTGCAAGATCCACATTGGAAGCCTCCAGATATCCGGTCATTAAAGAAGAGGTGCTTCCTCCGGGGATCGTAGCGGAAGCATTACCACTGTTATCGCTTTCTGCTGCCCCATAGTAAAAAGAACCCTTTTTGCTTAAACCCTCCGGATTCTGGAAGGTGGCAATGGCAACCTTACCGATGCTGACGGTTTTTCCATCCTTATCCTTGTCCGTTGACTTTACTGTACCTGAAATCTCTCCCAGACTGTTGATCTTTACATTTGTCAGCTGCAGCGAATCGTTATCAAAGTCTGCGCCTGTTACCGCAGAAGGAACCTTGATAGCTACAAGTTCTCCGTCAAATTTTGTTGGAGCTTCTACCGCATCCGGACGGAAACCATAAACAAAATTTCCGTTGGCATCTGTAAGATATCCATTTCCGTCAATATTGAACTGACCAACTCTGGTATAATCAAAGTCCGTTTTCTTCATATCCGCTACTGCAACATTTCCTGTGCTCTTTGGAAATGTAATAAAGAAGCCTTCTCCGTCTACGCTTGCATTAAGGCCACCTACATAAGTTGGTGTAGAGGCACTCATATCTGTACTGATGGAACCCATCATGGAACCATATCCATACTGGGCTGCATTTACACCACCGGCATTCTCGCTTCCCTTTGTGGAAGTGGTGGAAGTCTGGTACATTGCCTCTTTAAAGCTGTAACTCTGGGACTTAAAACCAAATGTATTTACGTTTGCAATATTGTTGCCGATGACATCCAGTTTGTTCTGATGCGCCCTAAGACCTGATACTGCTGAATCCATTGCTCTTAACATATTCTTTTGCTCCTTTTTACATTTCTTCTGTTTCTATATCTTCAGATCCTGTGTCTTTCAGATCTGCATTTGCTAACTGTTCTGTGATCTTATCTGTTTTTTCAGATCCTCTGTCAGGATCTTTTTCACCTGCTGACTCTGACTTATCTGTTTTATCCTGTGGGTCCTGAAGCTTTCCTACTCCCAGGACACTGGACATCTTATAACCAGTATCATCACCTTCCAGACGTACTATCGGATCTCCCTTGGTAAAATCAACAGAAACTACCTTTCCGTATTTCACGCCATTTGCTGTCCCGGTATCAGGATCTGTAACTGCCACAGTTACCTCCTGACCGATCAGGCTGCCTGCATACGTCTGTGTTGTAACAGCAGCTGATGTATTTAATGACTCTGTCATGGCAGTAAGTGACTGGACCATTGCCATATTTGTCATCTGGGACATCATTTCGCTGTTATCCATAGGGCTTGTCATATCCTGATTGGAAAGCTGTGCTGCTAACAGCTTGATAAAGCTGTTTACATCCATCGTGTTCTTGCTGTTGGATCCGGCACTGTAAACACCTGCCTGATACGGGTTTGCAGTGCTGCTGACTGTTATTTGATCTGCCATATCACTTTAATCCTCCTTCTAGGCCAGTCCCAGCCTTAGCTGTTGGGCAAAGCTGTCATCCTGCTTCTGGCGCTGCTCTTTTTGATCCTGCCTGCCGTTTCTGCCATGACCGGTATCCTGATCCATATTTTGCCTGTTTTCAGTCTGTTCCGGTGTATAAATAACGGTAGGAGTTCCTGTTTTTTCTTCCAGAATCTGTGCCAGATGACCTGCTTCTTTGCTTAATATCTCCAGTGTTTTTGCACTGGTTGAAAAAATAGTGACCTCTGTTTTTCCTTTTTCATACTCCAGCCGGATAGTCAGCTTTCCAAGCCTTTCCGGCTCCAGGGAGAGCTCCAGCTTTCCCTTTTTTTCACTGATCTTTGTATCCAGGTAGTTTCCCAGATCCTCTGTCAATGTGTCCTGGGCTGTTGCCAGCCGGTCTGCCGGTCCTGTATCAACAGCAGCTGGTTTTGCTGCTGTTCCAGCTGAACTTTCAACAGTTCCTGTATAACTGGACGATGCCAGGGCTGTCATTTCCTTTCCGGAAATATGTTCCTTCTGGTCTGGTATTTCTTCTTCCCGGTTCATTTTGGCAGTTTGCTTTGACTGCCCGGTTTCTTCTGTCCGTCCTGTATCTTCTGTCTCTCCAGTCTGTTCCAGCCTGTTCTGGAGTTTTAAGCCATCTGCATGGACAGCTATTTCTGAGTGGGGGGATTCTGTCTGCTGTATGGTACTGACAGCTGCCGTCTGGTCCTCCATTCCTGTTTCCGACGTTGTCTGTACAGCCAGATCTTGTATTCCATTTATTTCATTGTTGTAAACAGCAGGCGTTTTACTATTTTCTGCTGTTATCTGTACAAAGGTCCTGTAACAGGTTTCAGAAGCATAGGCAGCTGCCAGTTCCTGCTCCTGCTCTTTTTCTCCATCCTGGCTGTTCTTTTCGTCCTGTATGTCCGTTACTTTTATTTCTGCTTTTATTTCATCTGTTTTTTCGTTTTCTCCGGACTGCCTGCCATTAACCTGTTTTTCATTTTCCCTGTTTTTGGTTTCTTCTGGCTGTGTTTCTTTATTTTTTGTTTCCCCTGTTTCTGCTTTTTTTGTTTCGTCATCCTGGGCTGCTTTTTTCTTGTATTTTGTCAGCATAGATGCAAAATCTGACCCATTCCCTACTTTTTCTTCTGAGTTCGTACCTGACTTCACAGAATATCCTGTTTTTATCTGACCAGTATTTTCAATCCTGTTCAACCTAGATTACCTCCCTGTTTTGAGAATATCTGGCTGTTCTTGAAGCATATTCTTCTATAAACAGCTCCTGTGCCTTTTTTGCTGCTTTTTCATACTCACTCTGCCGCCTGTCCTTTAACTTTTCATAACGGGACGTATCTATCTTTGCAGCGATCACTTGTTCTTTTTTCTTTTCTTCCTGCTGCTGTAAAAGCTTTAACTGTTCCTGTTTTTTCCGGATCTGATCTTCCATTTCACTGATATACATACCATAAAGACAAATATCTTTTATCTGTACATCCTGTTTTTTCAAATCATCCATCTTATTCTGGGCAGATACCAGCTTGTTCTCCAGTTCCTGTATCTCTGCTTCTTTTTTTCGGATCTGTGCCAGAAGTGTACCATGTTCTGCCTTAATGCTGTCCAGAATCTGTTCCTTATAATGAAGTACATTTTCAAGACTGTATTTAAATCTCTTCATCTTAAGTATCATCTCCTATAACTGCTAACCCACGATTTTTTCCATTCTTCTTATGCTTTCCTCATAAGGGATATTTTCATTTGTTTCCTGTTCCAGAAATTTATTCATATCACCTATGCGGTCAACTGCTTCATCCAGAGCACTGTTTGCACCTTTTTTGTAAGCGCCAATGGAGATCAGGTCTGCATTTTTCTGATAAAGACTTAACATGTTCCTGAACCTTGAAGCTGCTTTCCTGTGTTCTTCCCCGGCTATATCATTCATAAGACGTGAAATACTTGCACTGATATCAATAGCCGGAAAATGGTTTGCATTAGCCAGCTGCCTGCTTAAAACAATATGACCATCCAAAATACCTCTGACTGTATCAGCCACCGGCTCATTGGTATCGTCTCCCTCCACCAGTACCGTATAAATCCCGGTAATGGAACCTTTTGCAAAATTCCCGCTTCTTTCCAGAAGCCTTGGAAATTCTGCATAAATAGAAGGTGTATAACCTCTGGCTATAGGCGGTTCTCCAATAGCAAGACCGATCTCCCTCTGTGCCATGGCATATCTGGTAAGAGAATCCATCATCAGCAGCACATCTGCTCCCTGATCCCTGAAATATTCAGCGATCGTTGTTGCAACCAGGGGACATTTCATACGCAGCATTGCCGGCTGGTCTGATGTGGCTACAATAAGGACAGAACGTTTCATGCCCTCTTCTCCCAGATCCTTTTTAACAAATTCCAGAACCTCCCTGCCTCGCTCTCCTACCAGGGCGATCACATTGATATCTGTTTTTACATTCCGGGCGATCATTCCCATCAATGTACTTTTTCCAACACCGGAGCCTGCAAAAATCCCCATTCTCTGACCTTTTCCAATGGTATTTAAACCATCAATGGCCTTAATCCCAAATTCCAGATGTTCCCTGATAGGAGGACGGTTAAGAGGGTTGATATAGGCACTGTCTACTGTATAAAGCTTCCCTGGGGGAAACTCTCCTTTTTCATCAATGGGATGCCCCAGCGCGTTGATGATACGCCCTTTCAGGAAGTCTCCCACCGGTATCTGCAAACGGCATCCGGTATTGCGGACAAAACTTCCCGCTGTGATCCCGCTGATATTTTCATAGGTCATCAGCTGTATTTTGCCATTTTTGAATCCTACCACTTCCGCAGGAACCTGACAGTTCTCAGCTTCATTGTAGATCATAACAATATCACCAACACCGGATCTGCCTCCGGAAGCTTCCATTGACATTCCCACTACATTTTCAATTTTTCCAATGCGGTCTGCTGTTTCTGCCTGCTGTATTAACTTCAGGAGATTTTCATACATGGTTTTCACCTCTGTGTACTTTATGTATCCATAAAATCTTTATGTATTGGCGTTGTCTACAAGTCTGTGTATATTTTCAAGCTGGGTATCTACACTCATATCTATGATCCCGTCCGGCATTTCGATGATACAGCTTCCGCATTTTCCGTCCTCCATTACTATAAATTTGACGTTGTCAGAGAGCCGTGACAGTTTCTCTGCCAGATGTCCATCTGCCTGAACCATGGTCTCATAGTCTTCTTTTTCCATATAGATCTTGACCCAGTCCATTTTCTGCAGTTTTTCTGTTTCAGCTTCTATCATCCTGCTTATAACAGAACCGCTGGATCTCAGGCTGATATGGATCACTTTTTCAGCCACTGCCACAGCAATATCTTTTAATTCTTCCAGATATTCTCTGAGGCATTTTTCTTTTTCTTTGTTGATCTCTATTAAGGCTTTTTCCAGGCTTTCTTTAAAAAACCGCTGATTTTCATGATGTTTCGCCTCATTTTCCTCTTCTGCCCGGATCAATCCCTCTTCATAGCCTTTTTGTCTGCCTTCTTCAAATCCTTTCATCCGGGCTTCCTCAAAGATCTGTTCTGCCTTTTCGTTTGCTTCCTGTTCAATGGCTGCCGCTTCTTTCCGGGCTTCTTCTAATATTTTTTCTTTTTCCCTGAGCACCAGCTCTATTTGTTCCTGACTGCATTCCAGACCATTGTATGTATCATTGCCCGCATTTAAAGAAGCTTCCGTTTCTTTTTTATTCTGCTTTTCTGTTTCTAGTTTCTGTGCATCCGGTGCTGTAAATACCTGTAAGGGAAGCTTCCGGACTCTGGCTTTATTTTCAAAGCCTGTATCCTGATCAGACAACAATGTTATCGTCATCTCCTCCCTTATTGATTATTACTTCTCCTGCATCTTCCAGTTTACGGATCAGATTAACAATACGCTGCTGTGCCTCTTCCACTTCCTTAAGCCTTACATTGGTAGTGATCTCCAGGTCTCCCTTGACTGTTTCTGCCATACGCTTGGACATATTTGCAAAGAATACGTTCTTCATATCCTCTGATGCAGTCTTTAATGCATATACAATATCCTTGGAATCGCAATCCCTGATAAAACGCTGTACAGACCTTGGATCCATATCGATGATATTCTCGAACATGAACATCTTGTCTCTGATGCTTTTTGACAGTTCCGGATTATCTTTATCCATTTCATCAAATATCTGTTTCTCGTTTCCTCGGTCAACATGGTTCATCACATCTGCCACATAATCAATACCGCCCAGGTTCATATTATCCTCACTGGTAATGATCGTAGCGAATTTCCTCTTCATTTCCTCTTCCACAATAGCTATTGCCTCAGGAGATACACGACTCATATTTGCCATGCCTTCAAGTACCGGTATCCTTTTTTCATTTGGAAGCTGTTCCAGTATCTGTGCTGCCTGCTGAGGATCCATATAAGACATGATCAAAGCGATCACCTGGGGCCGCTCATGCTGGAGCAGGGCAAGAAGGGATTTTGGATCTCCTTTTGTAAAAAAATTAAATGGCTTAGACTGAAGAGTCTTGGATACTTTTTCCAGGAGATTTCTGGCTGTGGTTTCTCCAAATGCTTTTTCCAGTACGCTTCTGGCATAATCCAGGCCTCCGTCTGTCATCATCTTGTGGGTAAGGCACATTTTATAAAACTCATCTAATGCGTTCTCCACCTGGGTATTATTTGTTTTTCCAAGCTTTGCTACCTCATAAGTCAGGTCTTCGATTTCCTGTTCACTGAGATATTTATAAATCTGGGAAGCGCGGTCTGCTCCCAAAGACACAACTACCACTGCTGCTTTCGCCCGCGCATCCATTTTATCCAGTTCGGATCCCCCAGTAATATCTGTTATCTTACTTTCCTCTATTTCTGCCATCGTTTCCTCCACCAGTAAGCAGCCAATTCTGGATCAGTTTTGCTGCGATCTGTGGATTTTCATCCACAAAGGAACCGATCTCCTGTTTTAATTTCAGACTGTGCTGCATTTTCAGATTTAAAATTTCTTCATTTTTCTTAAGTTCATCGTCCTGTCCCTGAAGCGCCGACTGTTCCTCTTCAGTTAACAAGGATATATTCCCATCATTTTTAGTTTTATTGTCGGCGACAATGGCATTTTGAGGATTTTCAGTAATCGCACCTCCATCCGGTATCTGTTCCAACAGTGCCTGTCTTTCTTCTTCTGATGCTTTCAAATGCTGCCTGCTGAGTATCAGCAAAGCAATCAGCAATACCAGAAGCAGCCCACCTGCCCCTATGGCGATCAAAAGAGGCAATGGAAGCTTTGCTTTCTGTGCCGGTGCTGTTACCGGCGCTGTATCTGTGTTTTTACTAGCTGCTGAAAGAGCTCTTATAACCGTGATCTTTGAAGGAGCGTCCTCCTGGGTAATACCTGCTGAATTAGCTACAAGACTGACCAGATCTGCGTCTGCAATAGATGTATCATCTGTATCAATAGTAACGCCTACTGTTGTATTTTCCAGAACACCCGGATCGATCTGGCGCTGTTCTTTTGTGGAATTATACAGCCACTCTCTTACTGCGCTGTTGTTGGAATATGTATCTGAACCTGCCTGTGTGCCTGTCTGGCCCGTATAACGGGGTGTATCTGCATTAGCATCTGCGCCTGCTGCGCCTCCATTTCCCGAAGATGTACTTCCTGTATTCTCCCCTGCTGTTTCTTCTTTTTCCAACAGTCCTGTTTTATCATTCTGGTCAACCTTATCCGGAGTGGTATACTGGACTGTTTCCTGGATCAGCTTCTGCATATTCAGTGTGCCTTTTACAGAAACTGCAACTTTTCCCTGACCATACATTAATTCCAGGACACGGCGCACATTTCCTGCTATATTTTTTTCTACCTGACTGGTAAGCTCTGCTACATCTTTTCCTGTACCAGCAGTATTACCTGCCTCATCTTCACCGCCGACTTCCGTCATGGTAGCAGCATCAAATACAGAAACATTGGTAAAATTCATTCCCTTTACAGCTCTTGCGATCAGGTTTTTGATAGCAGCTGCCTTTGTATCTGTCAGATCCTGTCCAGGATTCATTGTCACCACAACAGAGGCTGATGCATCTGTCTGCTGTGCATCATCCAGTGCATATTTCTGGGTTCCGCCTTCTGCTATGGTCACTTTTGCATCACGTACCCCTTCAAATAATCCGATCTGGGCACCAAGACGATCCTGAAGTTCATACAATGTATATTTTTCCTTATCCTTTTCAGTGCTCATGATTCCCGCATTATTACGGTACATATCATAAGTAAAGCCGCTTTTAGGATATCCTTTACTTAGCAATTCAGCCCTGGTCTTATCTACTGTATCTGACATTACCTGGACAGAGCCGTTTTTGTCATTGTATCTGTAATCAACACCTTCATCCTGAAGAAGACTTACAACTGCCTGGGCATCTTCTGAGCTCATTCCTGTAAACAAGGTACTGTATCCTTTTTTCGTGCCCATATTCAGGACCAGAAGTCCGGCTGCCGCCAGGATAATCGTCCCCGCTGCAATGACTGCGATCATTTTTTTTGTTTTCCCTGGCGTCTTCTGCCATGCTTCTTTTAGATTCTGCACTGTTCCATTCATCCTTTGCATTTCCATATATAGCAAATATTAAAAATCTACTGTACCATTCCATGTCCAGCAGTATTAAACACTCATCTTTAAAATTTCGTTATACGCTTCCATTGCTTTATTTCTAAGAGAGATCATAACTTCCAGGCTCAGTTCTGCTTTTGCCTGGGCGATTGGAAGACTGTGGGCATCTTCTAACTGTCCCGTTGCCAGAAGATACTGTTTCTGTTCTACATCCTTCTGTGTGTCGTAAACATTTTGCACTGTATCTTCAAGCACTGACTGGAACACAGATTTTGTGCCAATTTTCGTACCTGTTGTTTCATCATTCTTTCCAACAGCATTCCACTCTTTCATGGGGGTAATAAAGCCATTCACCTGTTCAATCATTTTATATTTTCTCCTTAACCGTATAATTTGTATGATTTAAAAGTTTTTAGCTGCGCTGCGCAGACGCGAAAGATCGCTGCTCACAGAACTGATCATATACTGGTATTCATAAGCTGTTCTTGCCAATTCAACCTGTTCCTGATCCATATCCACATTATTCTCATCCAGTCTGGTTGATTCATTTAAGGTGGTATGGACAGAGGGTCTCATATTTTCAATCCCTCTTGCCACATTTTTCATAGAAGCCTTCTGCACAGTAAGAGCAGACCGGATCTTCTGTGCCAATTCATTCTCAAAGGTCATATATTGTGACTTAAAGCCTGGCGTATCAACATTCGCAATGTTGTTCATAGTCAGGTTCTGTCTCATCCATAAGCTGTCCAGGGTTTTTTCTCCAAGTAATAATCCATTTCCATACAAGTCCATCATAAATGTTCATCCTCCTGTGTAGCTGATATATTGGTATATTATATTTGACTTTTCTTTAAAAAAATGCACACCGATAATACCCCTTGATGGAAGGGGGTTATAATTTAATATTTCTTTATCTTTATCCTTATCGGCGTATTCTGTATAATATAATATAATATAATATAATCTCTTTTTTTTCAAGTTCAAACTTTTTGGTACATTATCTTGCCCCTAGACATATAT
>OGZX01001377.1_pt1 | contig 24535 bp, 24 predicted proteins | sample 1576881 | NCBI WGS metagenome assembly OGZX01 (sample SAMEA3541542, study PRJEB24748) | human gut metagenome | biome: human gut; feature: human-associated habitat; material: faeces | place: China | collected 2012
CCCTGCCACAAAAGAATTATGTAATTCTTATTCCGCTGTGCAGAATGAATTGAAGAATACCGGTTTGGTACAGAGTTGCGGATTTGCAGATAGTCCGCTTCTACAGGTAAGTTATACTACGAATCCCTGGGTTTGGAATGGGAAAGATCCGGATGAAGAAGTTTCAGTCTGTTTCACTTTTGTATCGGATGGATTGATCGACGCTGCCGGAATAAAACTGGTCGATGGGGTTGATATCGATCCTTCAAAGAAAGATAGTAAAGGCGGTACAGGAGTTTTGATCAATGAAGCTTTGGCTAAATTAATGGGACCGGAAGGGCGTGTAGGAGGGAAGATCGGCCAGTCGGAAGGTAACAAAAATGAGATTGTAGGTATCATGAAAGATTTTGTATTTGGAAATCTTTATGCATTGGAACCGGAGCCTGCTTTGTTTTTCTATAATCCTAAAAGAGCTAATTATTTGTTTGTCCGCCTGAAACCGGATGTCGATGCAGTAGAAGCAATAGTACGGATACAGACTGTATTACGTTCCTTTACACCGTATCATGCGTTTGAACCGACCTTTATGACTGAACGCTTCGATCGTATGTTTAGTGATGAACGCCTGATAGAGAAATTGTCGGCATTGTTTGCAGCTTTGGCTATTTTTATATCTTGCCTGGGGCTGTTGGGATTGAGTGCTTTCTCTGCCGAGCAGCGAACCAAAGAGATCGGTGTACGTAAGGTATTAGGTGCTACTATAATCGATATTCTGTTTTTGTTAGGTAAAGCGTATACGGTACTTTTACTTATATCTTTTGCGGTAGGTATTCCGATCTCTTTATATGCAGCCAATCATTACCTGAAGGATTATGACTATCGGATTATGCTCGGTTGGGATATTTTTGCTGGAGTAGCCTTGTTTATCACGCTGATCGCTCTTCTGACGGTTAGTTTCCAGTCGCTGAAAGCTGCTATTGCCAATCCGGTAAAGTCAATAAAGACGGAGTGAGTGTGTATTCACTCTGTTTGCCTATGATCCTGGAAAGAGCAGGTTTAAATTGATGTTACATCCCGGAAACTTTGTTTAGGGGTATAACCATAATAAAAGGATAATATTGCAAAGTTTTTAGGGTTATAACCCTAAAAACTTTCAGAAGCTACTGTAGAACGCGAATTTACTTCGTTGCTTGCTATATAGCTGATTTTTTACTGAGTGAAAGTCTCTGATAGCTCAAAATGACGTATATTTGTCTGACCTCAGAAAGTGAACTAAAACAAGCATGAATATGGAGAATGTAAAACGGATACCGTACGGTGTCTCCAACTTTGTGGAAGTGGTGGAGCAAAATCAGTATTATGTGGATAAGACGATGTATCTGCCTCTATTGGAGGCGCAGCCGAATAGCTTGTTTTTTATTCGCCCGCGGCGTTTTGGAAAGAGTATCTTCTTGAGTATGCTTCGTGCCTATTACGATATATCACAGAGAGATAAGTTTGAGAAACGTTTCGGAAATCTATGGGTCGGCAGCCATCCGACCCCGTTGCAGGGAAGGTATCAGGTGCTTTATCTTGATTTTTCAAGGGTAGGAGGAGTTGAAGGTTCTTTGGCAAAGAACTTCGATGATTATTGCTGTGGTGGATTAGATGATTTTGCTTCTATTTATGAACCGTATTATTATCCGGGTTTTGAGCGGGAGATGAAAGAACAGTCCGGTTCGACCAATAAATTGAATTTTCTGGATCGTAAAGCACGAAATAACAATATACCTCTTTATCTGATCATTGATGAATATGACAATTTTACGAATGTTGTGTTCAATGAGCAGGGAAATGAGGTATATCATGCCCTGACCCACGCCAGTGGTTTTTATCGGGAGGTATTCAAGATGTTTAAGGGCATGTTCGAACGTATCTTCATGACGGGTGTCAGTCCTGTGACGCTGGACGATTTGACAAGCGGGTTCAATATCGGTTGGAACATCAGTACGGATTTTCAGTTTAACATGATGTTGGGATTTAGTGAAGTGGATGTGCGTACTATGCTTCACTATTATAAGGATGCGGGTTTGTTGCCGGTCAGTGTAGATATTGAGAATATGATTGCAGATATGAAGCCCTGGTATGACAATTACTGTTACGAGTTCATGTTGGAAGAATATCCATTATGAAACGGCCCATAGTTATATCATCGAATTGAAATACCTGTCCGCCAAAGATAGCGAAGCAAAGGCCGAGCAGCAATGGCAGGAGGCAGTGATACAGATTTGCGATTATGCCCAGGCTCCGCGTGTCCGCCAGTTGAAACAAGGTACGAAGCTTCACTTGATCGTGATACAGTTCCGGGGACATGAGCTGGTTCGGATAGAAGAGATTTGATAAAAATAAGTAATATGAACGAAGATAAATATAATTTTTGCGACAACGCACCCGGTGATTTCAGTTTTTGTATGAAGCCCGACTGTGCTTCAGCCGGCGAATGCCTCAGAGGACTGGCCGCTCGTGACACGACGGAGAAGAAGGTTTCTTTGTCTATTATAAATCCGCTGTTAGTCGATCCTACCGGTGAGTCTGCATGTCGTTTCTTCCGTAAGGCGGAGAAGGTTCGTGTTGCTTATGGATTCAAACAGGCTTTGGCAAAAGTGGAATCCGGTAAAGTCAGTACGGTGCGCGACTCCATGTGCAGTTTGGTGTGTCAGCGCAATTATTACCATCTGTTGCGTGGCGATAAACCTCTCTATCCGCGTATGCAGAAGAAAGTCATTGCCATCTTGACCCGATGCGGACTGGAAGAGCCTATTGAGTTCGATCGCTACGAGTGGCATTACGAATGGAATAAGCAGTAATAGTAGTTGTTTTGTATTCAGGGTACAAAATTTTGTATTCGATAGTGCACAGGACTGCATTCGTCAATGCAAGCCTTTGCATTCAGTAGTGCAAAACTTTGCATTGCCGGATGCAAAAGTTTGCACTGCGGGGTGCAAAGTATTTGTGTTTTGGGACAATGTTTTTAATGATGGTTATTGATAACGGCTCAGTAGCTGTTGAAGAATAGAGTAAACCTCCTTTCTGAGTGAAGCTGGCTGTAATACTTCCATATTTTCTCTATGCCATAATAGTTGTTGGATGAAATCGAATGACGGACGTATATAGTATTGAAAAATGGCATAATCATCACCTGTTTCCACTTCCTGCTGAGAATGATGGAGTGGAAGTGATCGCACATAATCCACCTGTTCCTTGTAGACTTTCAAAATTATCTTTTCCGGCTGCTTGTTATCCCGTATAATTCCAAAACAATTCTTGTAGAAATGCTCAGGTGTAATATCTGGGGATGGAAGAAGCGTCTGCTCTCCTATAGTAAGATTTTTCATCCGCTCCAAAGCGAGAACTCGTATTTGACTATGATCCAAATACTCACAGATTAAGTACCAGCGGTGTTCAAACAAGCGGACGAAACATGGAATAACTTCATAGTTATATGTTTTCTCTTTTGCGTAATATGAAGTATATTTGAAACAGACTGTCCGTCTTTTGTCCATTGCATCCAACAAAGTATGTAGTATCTCGATTCCGGTAGGTGTTTCTTGTAGCATAATTCGGTCTTTATGCTTTAAGGCCAAACTGGACAAATTATTGATATGGATACTGCCTAATAGATATTTGTAAAGTGGATTTTTCTGTATATCTTCTGAATTAAGCAATTTGTATTTTCGTACCCGAGCATCATATTCAATGTCAATTTGAAATGCGGAAGCTATATACTCCTTGTCTCTGGCAAACGTCCGTGCAGAAATTTCCTCTCCGTCATAATTCAGCGAGTAATTACCAAACCGTTCATTTAACTCCTTCAAAGAAGCATCCCCATAATCATTCAGTGTGTTGACGATCCAAAGACAACGTTCGTGTTTATTCATTGTAGTGACTGTTTTATTCCTCAGGCAAAGGTAAATACTTTGGTCGGACAAGATTTGACAGAGTATATGTTTTATTTTGTCGAATCAACGAATAGAGTATAGAAATCATGATAAAAACGGATTACATTAAAATAACATGTGTATCTTTGTACCAATTCCAAGTAGTTTCCAAGCGTGAGAAGCGAACGGAAGGACATATAAAAAGCAAAAAAGCGTTTACGACATTATTCCCGACTTAGGAAATCGGCAAAATTATACTGTTAGGGAATAATAGGCAACAAACGCTCATGCTAGATTGTATATATAGAAAGTAAGAGTTTCTACATACAATATATGCGTGAGCTGTTGCTCTATTATCTTAGCAGTGGGTGTTTGCCGATACCTCTAAGTCAGATATGGAGCGATAGGTTCACGCATTTTTTTATTTACAAATATTTGTATGTCATAAATTTTGTTTACAAATGGCTTTTCGTTATATTTGTGGTAATTCCTAAGTAGAGGTCTGGTGAGGTTTCGAACGGAAGGACATACTGAAAAGCAAAAAAGCGTTTAAGATATTATTCCCAATCCAGGAAATCGCCAATTTTCAACTCTGCGGGAATAGTAGGCAACAGATGCTTACGCTCTACTGTATTTTTTTTTGTTATAAGACAAGAATCATAACAGTATAGAGCGTGGGCTGTTGTTTAATTATCCGTAGAGTGGGTGTTTGGCGATACCTCTGGATTGGATAATTGACAACAGTGCCCACGCTTTTTCTTTGTTTAATCTTAAAAGGATACTGAACCGGAGGGGCATAGGGGAAGATACAATAGATTATGAATATAAATACCAAAGGTGGAATATTAGGTGTAAATACACAACCGGAAAAAAAGAAAACGATTGGTTCCTTGACTGGTGCAGCCGTAAAATCATTAGAAAAAGATCGTGCTGTATTTAATTCACTTTGGAAGCAATATACTGTTCACAAAGATGAAATTTTATCCACATCAGAGCAAATAGATTTGTTTATACAAGCAATATCGCACGCTCAAATTGCAAATAGTGAAATAAAGGCCAAATCTTTATTCCTTATTTCCCTTTGTCTTTATGAAGCAATCGACAAACAACCTCAGAATGGAGCATCCTATTATTCACAAGCAAATAACTTGATTAATCAGGCTATCCGATATTGTGATGAATCAGAGTATCACAAATTGTATGCCTTATTAATGAATAAGATTGGTAGTAATAACATTTCTGGTACAAAAGATGATGACAGTATATTGAAAGAGCTCTGCTATGGACTAAATGTTTCATATTTGATGCCGGATTCATTCTATACAAATCAACTACAAAATGTGATTAAGGATAAAACGAATGCTTATAAACAAAGTAAGTTGAGTGAAGAGATTCGTCATTTTGCATTGAACTCATTATGGAATCTTCCCATTCTTCTATACCTTATATATAAGTATCATATTTACATTCCACCCACCGGTTGGTTTTCGTTTACATGGACTCCTTTCTATTGGATTGGTATTGGCATATTCGGATTGACTTATTTAAGATATATCCGTCGCTTTTTCAAGCAGGTGGTAAAGGATGATAATATGTGGAGAGAAGAGATGTTGGATTTATATAAACAATAAAATTTGAATGATTATGAAAAAAATTAAGGATTGTTTAATAACGGAAGAGCTACTAATACAACTTGGATTTGAAAAAGAAAAAGCACATTGGTATAAAAATGGAGTACCTTATATAGGACAATGGAGTAATGATTTTTTTATTCCGGTTGATGAACAAAGTGGTTATAATGGATATAAATTGGAAGAAACAGTCACAGAGATGTTTATAAAAACTCAAAAAGAGCTATATGATTTCTATGAAATATTGCATATAGAAAACAATATTGACTGGATTTACGAATAATATAACATTATGAGTATTCTTAAACGCATATTATTCTTTCTTTTTGAAGACGAAATAGAAACATTTCGTTCATTTCAAAAAACAAGTCTTTTGAATAAAATAAAAATACTGTTTATACTTTTTCTTATATTATTCATTTTTGTAGTATTTGGTATTTCTTACTTATTGAATCATATACCTATAATAAATTGGATTTTCGATTGTAAACTAATGCTTCGTTTAATGAATATAATAGAGAAATTATTAGAACAAATAGATTGTATTATTGATAAAAACATAGAATATGAATAGCATGCAAACAAAACAAACATTAGCATCAATGTTTGAAGCAAACAAACAGGCACTAGAAAAAGAGTTAACAGGTTTAATGTTACCTAGAGATGTAAACAAGATTCAAAACACTGTTACCAACTATTTTGATTCTTTGTTTAGTCAAAGTGGAGAATATCGACAGAACCTATCTGTTCCAGAAGATTACATCTTGCAAGCGGCATTATCCCTGCTTAATGCACAACAAGAGATGGGACGTAGATTGTCTGAAAAAGAAATTGAGATTAAGACAAAAGTTTCTTTTTCAGAAGAAAACAAAGCCCAAACAGCTAATAATCCAATTAATGTATTCTTATCTCAAAAGTTAGATGGAACAAAGACGCTAATCGGTGCAGGAGGTGGTTCGGTATTAGGAAAAATGGCTTTAGGTAGTGGCTGGGGAGCTGTATTCGGTGCTATTGCCGGAACTGCTATTGTCCTCTATTTAGCGACAAAATCTAGTAAAAAGAATGTTGTAGAAAATACAAAAGTAATTATTGCTAAACCAAAAGTAGAAGCTACAATTGTAAACATAGAAATAGAAGTAACTACGTTTTTAAATATCATACAACAGACTTGTGAGAGCATTGATTCATTGATTAACACCTTCCGTAATCAAATACAGAAAGTTGTCAACAAATATGAGTCGCAAGAAAAGCCGACATTGGAGAATGAGTATGCTCTTTTATTGGAAAGTATCCAGTCTTTATTGGGTGTCACTTACTCCAGACAACCGGATGAAAAACGATTGGTTAAAATGGATGAACGGATAGAACAACTAGCTGAATCTTTAGAGAATTATGGACTGGAAGTCATTTCGTTTACAGAAGATAAGATCAATTGGTTTGAACAAATGGAATCGAATAAGGTTGAAACATCAACTATGATATATCCGGCTATTGTAAAAGATGGAATCTTGGTTAAGAGAGGTAAAGTGTTTGTGAAAGCTTAAATTAATTACACATGTACAGCAATAAAAAATATGATTGGGCAATAGTTCCTGATAAAAGTAAGCATGAATATGTGATTGGTATTGACTTCGGTCATGGGGAAACTTCTGCGGCTTATTGTCCTATAGGTTGGGATTTAGCTCCTGGTGAACTAGAGGGTGCTACAGATATTGATTTTGGAGCCAATCGGAAAGTGCTTCCTACTGCTATTAATATTCAACCAGATGGTCAGGCTTTTCTTGGAGAAGCGGCTTTTTCTCCGGAGAGATTGAAAAAGGCTACAGTAGAGGTATTATTTAAGAAGAAGCCAGAAGATATCAATGGTGAAAAAGAACAATTGATGATTCGTTATATGCATGAAGTGTATTCTTTGATTCGGGAAAAAAATACAGCGTTATTTGGAAATGGCAACCATTTGGTATATATAGCTACACCTTCAGGTTGGAATCAAAAAGATAAGGATTTATATGGACAAATGGCAGCTAAAGCCGGGTTGCCTATAGCAGGAATAACCTCTGAATCACGTGCTGCTTTTGTGAAAGCGCAACGTGATGTTTCTTCTGGGCTTCCTCAATATATAACCCAAGGTGCTATTGTCTTTGATATGGGATCAAGTACTTTGGACTTCACTTATTTACGAGCGGGTAATTCTCCGATTGACTATGGATATGATTGTGGAGCTTCTCAAATAGAGAAATTAATGTATGCGGATGCCCGTAATAAAAATGATGATATTGTTGCTTTTGAGAAACAATATCCTTTATTGATAGCGAAGTTATTATATGAAACACGTTGTGCTAAGGAAGGTGTTTATTTTGATCCCGGAATTCGTTATAAGAAAACTTTAAATTTTGAAGATGTTGTTGATGATGAAGAGTTTGAAGACTCTAAAATGAAATTTGTTTTTCAACCGGGTGAATTGAATCAGCTGCTAGAAGATAAAGGTTATATTAAAGAAATTCGTCAAGCAATGATTGATTTTAAAAGAAATCATATTGGGGGAAATCCTATTCGAGCTGCATTTTTAACAGGAGGTGCATCTCGTATGGATTTTATACAAATATTGATTGAGGATTGTTGGGGATTATCTGTAGATTTGGTTTACCGAGACCAAGATCCTTCTTTGACGATATCAAGAGGGGTTGCGGAACTAGCACGTAGTGATATACGTTCGGGAGGTATCGGGGATACGAGTCAATTATTGAAAGATATTGTCTCAGAATCTGATGTCTATGCTTTTTTTGTAGAATCATTAAGTAATAAGTTGTCAGATGAAATTATTGAGACTGTAGGGGCTTGTGTCACGAATTTCCGAGATAATGATACTGATGTTTCGATTTACAAGCCTATATTGAGGAAAATATAGGAGCTGATTTGGAACAAGTAGGTGACTGGGCTATGGAATGTTATAAAGAAGCCTTTGAAAACCAAACTAAAGAAGTCCGTGAGAAGTTGGATAAAATAGTAAGTAATTATTCTCAGCAAGGTGTTCGTATGAATAATTCGAATATCTCTATATCTTCTTTACCCAATATTGATATGAGTATAATTGCGGAACAGATGAGGCAACTTAGTTCGAATTTTACAGATGGAGGAATAGTGAATGGACTTGTTACTGGTATTGCCGGTGCTGCTGTTGGTGGTGCTATTGCAATGTTGTTGGGAGGTCCATTGGCTTGGTTGATAGGTGGAGGTGCTATTCTTGCTAATTGGTTCTTTGCAGAAGAGAAAACAGAAGAGCAGAAGAGGCAGGAAGCGCTTGCTAAAGATTTGGATAAAGATCAACGTCAACAAGTATTTGATGAGTTTAGTAATAATTGGGAGAATATTTGTAATAAGATACGAAATGCTGTTGGTCAATCTATGCGTAGTAATTATTCGCTGGAAAAAACTATTCGATCTCAAAGTAAAGCTACAATTGAAGCATACGTAAAAGAATGTATTGAACAAACGCGTATAATGGTAGAATGATATGGAAAACAAGGAACTACCCATAATTTCAGAAAATACGGCTAAAGTTTTGGCTGCGACTTCTATTTCTCAGTCTTTATCTTTTTGTATGGAAAGGAAATATTTAGAGAAAATAGATGATTCGAATCTGAATCCTTATTTTGCTTTAAAGGAGATTCCTGCAACCAGTAAAAATGATGTATCATGGTTGGAGATTACGCAAATAGGTAAACCATTGGAACAAAGTTCTGAGAATTGTTTTACGGCTATGCAGAAGATTCTTTATTCTTGCTTTATGCCGAAAGAAACTCAATTGCTTTTTTTGATTACGGGAAACGGCAAACAGAACCGCTTATATTTAGGTGTTCGTCCTATGGGGGTGAGTATCAGAAAGAATATAACCAAGTACTTGGTCGATTTTATGAAAGGGACTTGGCCAGGATTACAATGCCATGCGATAAAAGATGGATTAGAAGACAATGGGCTTCAGGCGTTTGCATCTTGTTTGAAGAATGATTCTTTGGACTATATTTATGCGTTAACAGGAATACCGTCTATGGAAAGTCAGTACAAATCTATTTATCCGGCAACCATTGATAAGTTGATGGCAGGTATGAGCCAAAGTAAAAATTATGCATATTTGGTTGTCGCTGATCCAATTGAAACAAACGAAGTTGACGCTATGCTCTTCCAATGCAGAGAGATGAATGGACAAGCGGAGTCCTTGAAATCATTCAATGTGACAGAAGGACATTCGCAGGGGAGTTCTCGTTCTCATTCCGTAACAGATGGAACATCGACTTCCGAAGGTACATCTATGAATAAAAAAGATTATTCAAAGTTGGGTAAATTGGCAATGCAAGGAACAGGTATTGCTTTAGCTGCCTCTTTTTTCCCTGCTGCCCAATCTGTTTTGGAAGGAGCAACTGAAGTTGGTGGACAATTGATTGCTGGAGCAGTTTCTATGATGGGGATTGGAGTCGCAAATTCTTTGGTTGGCTCATTGACTCCCCAAAAATCAACAAGTTCGTCAACAGGAACCAATCATTCGGAATCCGACTCTACTTCTACCAATGAGGGACAGTCTCAAAGTTTGAGCCGGAATATTGTCAATAAACATATTGAGTCAGTATCTGAACATCTATTTTACCATAGTAAGCGTCTGGAGACAGGTAAAGCGATTGGTATGTGGAAAGTTGGAACTTATTTGCTGGCAAGCAAAGAATCAGATATTAAGGGTGGTGCTATGCAATTACGTTCAATTCTCAGTGGACAGGAATCTATTTTCGAGCCGATTCGTATAACGGATATCAGCAATGTAATTGAAGCAGAACAATCAATAGGACGTTTTCAATCGCCTATTATTCGTGTAGATAGCGCTTCTAATAGTAAACCGTTTAATCATCCATTAGGCGATCACTACAAAGAACTTAAAACCGTTATTACCACCAAAGAACTTTCCTATCTGATTAATTTCCCTCTCCGGTCTGTCCCCGGTATCAGCGTAATCGACAGTTCCCCTGAGTTTAGTCTGAATATACAGGAAAAGAAAGAAGAGAAGATAATCGAAATAGGTAAACTTCTTTATGGAGGTTCACCAACAAGCATGGATTATCATATTCCGATAAACTCATTGTCTCGTCATACTTTATTATCCGGTATTAATGGTAGTGGAAAGACCAATACGGTACAAGCGATTCTGAATGGAATCAAGGAAGAAATACCTTTCTTAGTAATTGAACCTGCAAAGACGGAATATGTGGATTGGGCATTGGAATATAACAAGGATCATCCAGATAATCCGATTGATATTTATATCCCTGGTTGCAAGAAGTATAAAACAGGTTTTACTCCCAAAGAATTGAAATTAAACCCATTTGAATTAGTTTGGTTAAATAAGGAACAAGAACCGAACGTGCTGACGCATATAGACCGATTGAAATCTACTTTTGCGGCAGCTTTTCCGATGTATGATATACTTCCGGTTCTAATGGAAGATCTGATTTATACCGTATATCAGAACAAATCGACAGATTGGTTAGGAGAAGAACCCAAGTTTGGAGTTACTTTGCCCCCAACGTTAAATAGCATGAGTGTCAGTGTGGATAAAGTGATATCCAATCGTCAGTATGAAGAGCGTATCGAACGAAATATGAAAGCCTGTCTTAATACTCGTATTGATAGTTTAAAACGAGGTTGGAAAGGTGAAATGTTGAACACGATTCATTCAACACCTTGGAATGAATTATTCGAGAAACCTTGTGTTATTAATTTATCGTATGTGGGTGATGATGTGGATAAGTCATTCTTTATGGCTTTGATTCTTCAGTTTTTATATGAGTATCGTTCGGCATTGGCTGAAATAGGTAGAATTGATTTTAACGATAATGGATGTAAGCATCTTACTGTTATAGAAGAGGCACATCGAGTAATGGCTAAATGCGATAATCAGGAATTACCTCAATACAAATCAGCCATGATGTTCAGCAATATGCTCTCAGAAATCCGCGCATACGGGGAAGGTCTGTTCTTAGTGGATCAAGTGCCGACAAGATTGATACCAGATGCGATCAAGAATACGAACTTAAAGATTACGCATCGGTTGGTTGCAGAGGATGATTGTAAAGCAATTGGTGAATCTATGGGATTGAGTGAAGAACAGAGAAAAGTGATTGCTAAATTGATGACGGGGCAATGTGTTGTTTCCAGTTCTTTATCAATAGATACATATTGGGTACAAATAGATAAAGTGAAGTAAAAGAAGTATGTCTCATTCGGATAATATTGAACAGTGTACATCTTCGTCTTCTGACTTTTGGGGATTAGAAGACTTAAAGGTTTCAGAATTCGACTGGAAAGAGAAAAGTTTGGAGGAAAAGATTGAACATGTAAGAACGGTTGATGCACGGGTTGATGAAATGCAAGAACGAACCGGGCTTTCCAAAGCAGCTATTTTTCAAACTTATTTTCCTGAAATAGGAACTATCCGGACACAACAACAGGGATGGGATGGACAAATGGTTAATGGTGTGAAATACACCATGCAACCATTTGTTTCATCCACTGGAGAAATATATCGAGGTGTATTTCCCGAATTTCCTGTTAAATGCGAAATCCGACTTCCTGAATATTGTATGTCTGAAGAGTTCTGGAACAAATATGGTAACAGGTCAGATCGGATGCAAATGAAATATGCTACCATCGGATTAAAAGAGGAATTGATGAAAGATCCCTCTTTGAAGGAATCATTGAATCTGAATGATCGGCAATATGCTGATATTATGTCAGAAAAGGATAAAATAGAAGGTTTGACGTGGCATCATGATATCAATTTCGGAAGGATGCAATTGATTGATGAAAAAACACATTCTTTTAAGGAACATCATCATGCAGGAGGAATGGCTACATGGAATGATTGTTGGATTCAAAAACATCTGGTAGATATACCCAAATTTGAGAATGTTAAAGGCTATATAGAAGTAAACAAATATGTTTGTGGAAAACTTACAACGCCCGAACTTGAATATGTCAGCGAAGTTCTTCCTTTAGGAAATACTGATTTGATAGTCTCTCGAATAGATGAGTTGAATGGTAGAAAGCCACCTAAAGCGATAGACTCAGATCGGTCAGTTGCTGAATTATTGGAACCTATAAAAGATAAAATAGATCCGCTCTGCCTGGAAGCTCCTTCTGATCATATTCAGGTAGAGTCAATTTCCGATGCAATGAGTCAAATAGATGAATTACGTTATAATCGATGGGAAAGATTGTCTTTTGATAAACGAATGGACGTTTTACAACATTTGGAAAATGAAGTTGCAAAAATAGCTCATCGACCATCTTGTGTTGTGGTATCTCAAAGCTTAGGTGAAGGACATTATGGATTTTATGAACAAGGGACAAATTGTATAACAATTAATGAGGATTATGTGAAATCAGCGGATTGTTATGAAGATGTCTTAGATACATTAATTCATGAGGGGCGGCATGCTTATCAGGATTACAATTTGAATGTGCGGGAAACACATCCTCGCCATGGTGAAGTTGCTAACTGGAATTTGAATGAGTTTTATGGCTATCAAGATGTCGAAAATTGTGGATTCAAGGCTTATGCTATGCAACCAATGGAAACTGATGCACGAGCTTTTGCGGAAGATGTATTAAAATGTTATCAAGAAAAAACAGCTTAATGGAAAATATTAAGGATATATTAATGAAGCGGGGATATCCGGAAAAGCAAGCAATAACTGTTGCAATAGACTTGCTGGATATTGACGATCAGCTGCAAAATGCATTGCATTGCTGGTTGGAAACTGAAAACGAAACCGACTTTCAAGTAGAAGGATTCAAACTTTCAGAGTTAAAACACAAATTTGATATGACCTATCCAGCAGCGTTATTAACGATGGACTGGTTGATCAAAGAGCCGAAATTCGCAATTAGGAGCATTAATCGAGGAATAAAATAACAAAACTTATGGCAACATTTATATTAACACCCAAATGTAACATTCCGCTTAGTCATGGAATGAAGATTGAGAAAGGTACAGTTCCTTTTATTGTGGAAGTTCCGACCAATCATCTGCCTTTTGATTCGATTGATTCAAAAAACCGGGTAAAGAATTGCCTTTTGGCAAGAGGTATTGATATTTCCGGCCATGAAAGTATATTGACTGGAGCTTATTTTGATTTCAAGAAAATGTGATGGATTTTGTTACTCGTTTCTTGCAATCTGATTGGATAAAAAAAGCAGCGAAATATGCTTATAATCCCAAACGGCTGAAGGCTTTGGTTCTTCAGCTTGGGATTTATTTGTCGAAGAAAGGCTCTGCTTCGTTAAAAGAACAGACGAAGTTATTGTATAGCTATTTGAAAGATGTGGCTACTGGCAAATACAAGGATTATCATCCAAGCAGTTTGATCTTTATGATAGCTGCAACTATTTATCTCATTTCTCCGGTAGACTTTATACCTGATGTATTACCTTTAGGCTTGGTGGATGATATGGCAATTATAATCTGGGTGATGAATGTGTCAACCGATGAATTAAAGCGATATAAGAAAACGATGGCTGATATACAAAAGTAAGAAGACGTTTGATTTTTTAAGGTCGGACACAATATGGCAGATTTACCAATTTATCTTTGTTGATGAAATCTTAATTTTAATCAGAAACAGTATGATATATTTAGAAAGCTTTCAGCTGCCTATAGCTGACTGGGTGGATTGGTATTTTTCTCCACCAAGTTTGGAGTATGAAGAGTATTCAGAGAAAATGTTAAAACTTTGGACAACTCTGAAAAAAAGGTTTCCTACAAGAATACCTGAGGCTAATAGAATGAGTGGCTTTACCACATGGTATCCGTGGCAAATATTTTATCAGCGAGGTGAAGATATGTTTACTTTTGGGGATATTACGATCCTCTATGGGGGAAATGGGTCTGGTAAGACTACATTATTGAATGTTATTGCACAAAAGTTAAATTTACATCGTTCCACATTATATAATCGTAGTTCTTTCTTTGATGATTATTTGAAGTTTTGCGATTCTTTCTTGGGGAGAAATGAGAAAAGTCAATTGGCAATACAGAAAGGATGTATTATTACCAGTGATGATGTATTTGATAATATCCTAAAAAAACGGGAAGAGAATCAAAATATTGATCATCAAAGATCGTTATTAGTGGAACAATATTTTGGTCGGACAGTAAAAAAAAAGAAAGATCCTACTTGTTCGCAATATGTGCGTGGTCAATTACAGAATAATCAGGGAGAACAATCGAATGGGGAGACAGCCTTTAATTTTTTTGTAAACGCTATTAAAGACGACTCTCTTATATTGCTGGATGAGCCAGAGAATAGTTTGTCTGCTCAATGGCAAATGGAATTGGCACAATTCTTGCAAGGAGCGATTCGAGAGTTTAATTGTCAATTGATAATCGCTACACATTCTCCATTTATCTTATCAATTCCAGGTGCTAAGATATATGATTTGGATGTGACTCCTATCCAAACAGGTAAATGGTATGATTTGAAAAATATGAAGTGTTATTATGAATTATTTAAACGACATGAGGATAATTTCAATGTAAAATGAAGATTTGTGTTATTGGAAAAGGCTAAGTGTATAGATTTCTCGATCACAAATGAATATGATGATTTAGATAATAAATTTGATTTACTTGTTAAACTTCATTTGTATGTACTAAAATCGGTGATTTTGCTAAGGAAATGAGTATATTTGCATTATAAGATTTATTCTGTAAGTATGAGACGGATAGATATTGTGGAACAAATAAGAGATACGATTTATCGCATTGCTCCTACAGCTAAAACTATTTTGTTTGGCTCGGAAGCTCGTGGTGAAGCTCGTCCTGATAGTGATATTGATTTACTTATCTTGGTTGATGGGGAGAAAATGACACTGGCTCAGGAAGAGGAAATCACGTTGCCTCTTTATGAACTGGAATTAAAAACGGGTATAAATATCAGTCCGATAGTCATGTTGAAGAAGCTTTGGGAGAATCGTCCATTCAAAACTCCTTTTTATATTAATATTGTAAACGAAGGTATTGTATTATGAACGAGAGCGAATAAATCATGACCCGTAGAAGTTTTATCATATCTCATCTTTGGATATTTTTGTTTATACTGGCTCTGACGTCCTGCGGCAGTAAAAAACGTGTTGCACTTCCTGCTGACTTCAAAGGACCGAAAGAATTGTCGCGTTTATATGGTGTTCGTATCACTCCCGATGATAATATATTTCTTTATAATGAAGGGGCGAAATGGCTCGGTACACCTCACCGGATGGGAGGAAGCACAAAGCGGGGAGTGGATTGCTCCGGGTTTGTGGCGATTGTTTCCCGTGAGGTTTATAGAAAACAATTGGCTCGTTCGTCGGCCGATATGCTGAAATATAATTGTAAGAAGGTGAGCCGCTCTAAGTTACAAGAGGGCGATCTGGTGTTTTTCAGGACAGGTAGCGGGAAGAAAAAAGTGCCGAACCATGTCGGTATCTATCTGAAAAACGGAAAGTTCATACATACCAGTACCTCGAAGGGAGTGATGGTCAGTAGCCTGAGTGAACCTTATTATACGCGGACCTGGATAACAGGCGGACGGGTGAAGTAAGATATTTTTGTGAACATCAGGCCGAAAGTTGCTTTTTTATGTATCTTTGCACTTCAAAATAAATAAACATAGATCAAGTATGTTGACGCTTAAAATGATTACGGAAGAAACAGACCGCGTAATTCGTGGTCTGGAGAAGAAACACTTTAAGGATGCTAAAGAAGCTATCGCTAAAGTGATCGAGCTAAACGATAAAAGACGTAGTACACAGAATCAATTAGATAATAACCTGGCAGAGGTAAACTCGCTGTCGAAAGCTATCGGTGGCCTGATGAAAGAGGGCAAAAAGGAAGAAGCTGAGGCTACTAAAAAGCGTGTTGCCGAAATCAAGGAAGTCAGCAAGGGTATCCAGGCTGAAATGGATCAGGCGTCGGAAGAAATGCAGAACTTGCTTTACACCATTCCGAATGTTCCTTATGATGAAGTACCCGAAGGTGTTGCAGCCGAAGATAATGTGGTAGAGAAAATGGGTGGTATGGAAACGGAATTGCCGAAAGATGCACTGCCTCACTGGGAATTGACAAAGAAATATGACTTGATAGACTTTGACCTGGGTGTGAAGATCACAGGTGCTGGTTTTCCGGTTTACAAAGGACAGGGAGCACAATTGCAGCGTGCCCTGATAAACTTCTTCCTGGATGAAGCCCGCAAGTCCGGTTATATGGAAATTATGCCGCCGACAGTGGTAAATGCCGCTTCCGGTTTTGGCACAGGTCAGCTTCCTGACAAGGAAGGACAGATGTATCATTGTGAAGTGGATGATCTTTATCTGATACCGACAGCCGAAGTTCCGGTAACAAATATCTATCGCGATGTTATTTTGGATGATAAGCAGTTGCCGATCAAGAACTGTGCCTATACACAATGTTTCCGTCGTGAAGCAGGTTCTTACGGAAAGGATGTACGCGGTCTGAACCGTCTGCACGAGTTTTCCAAGGTGGAACTGGTTCGTATCGACAAGCCGGAACATTCAAAACAGTCACACCAGGAGATGTTAGATCACGTGGAAGGCCTGCTTCAGAAGCTGGAACTTCCGTATCGTATTCTTCGTCTGTGCGGTGGGGACATGAGTTTTACGGCGGCTCTTTGCTTTGACTTTGAAGTTTATTCAGAAGCTCAGAAGCGTTGGTTGGAAGTAAGTTCTGTATCCAACTTCGACACTTATCAGGCAAACCGCTTGAAATGTCGTTATCGCGATGAAAATAAAAAGACTCAGCTGTGTCACACTTTGAACGGTAGTGCTTTGGCCTTACCGCGTATCGTAGCAGCCTTGCTTGAAAACAACCAGACTCCTGAAGGTATCCGCATTCCGAAAGCGTTAATACCTTACACAGGATTTGATATGATCAAATAATATTCGTAGATTAGCTGCGGAGGAAATAACAGGAAACGGGACGGAGAGTAATAGGTTTACTTCCGTCCCGTTTTGCTTTAAATCTAAGAAATAGACAATGAAGAAGATCAAACAAGTTATTTTACTGGGTATGGCTGTATGGATGATGTGCAGCTGCCAGGGTAAGAAGTTGGAACTGTCTGCAGAAGCAGTCGCTGTTCCGTTAGCTGGTAATACGTATGTGACTGCCGGAAAAGAGGGTGCGAAGGTTTCTACCGAGGGCATCAAGTCGTGGACAGGTTCTGATGCTGTTCTTTCGTCGTGGTTTAAGGTTAGCCAGGCCGGAGATTTGAAATTGTTCCTGAAGGCTACTGCTACGGATGGTCCGTCGGTTGTGAAAGTTACTTTCGGTGGGAAAAGTTTTACAGTAAAGATCACAGATGCGGAAGAAACGATTGTTCCGGTGGGTAGCGTATTGCTTGCGGAACCGGGTTATGTTCGTGTGGATTTACAAGGGGAGAAGAAGGACGGTACTCAGTTTGCCGGTATTTCCGAACTGTTGATAGACGGGCCGGCTGCTCAGGAACCTCTTTATTTTATCCGGGACTTTGAACCTTACTGGGGAATGCGCGGGCCTTCGGTACATATGAAATACACATTGCCGGAAGAACCGGTTGAATATTTCTACAACGAAATAACCGTTCCCGAAGGGGAAGATAAGATCGGCAGTTATTTCATGACTAATGGTTTTGGTGAAGGATATTGTGGTATCCAGGCGAATAGTGATACGGAACGACGTATTTTGTTTTCTGTCTGGAGTCCGTTCGAAACGGATGATCCGAAAGCTATCCCGGAAGACCACCGTATCAAGTTACTGGCTCAGGGGAAAGATGTACATATCGGAGAGTTCGGCAATGAAGGCTCGGGTGGTCAAAGTTATTTGATTTATCCCTGGAAAGCCGGGCAAACTTATCGTGTGATTACACGTGTCCATCCGGACGGAAAAGGGAATACCGCTTATTATGCCTGGTTTTTTGCTCCCGAGGAGAATCAGTGGCGATTGATAGCAGGTTTTCTTCGCCCACAAACAAATGCCTGGTATACCGGAGCGCATTCTTTCCTTGAAAACTTTATTCCCGGTCAAGGCTATCTGGAACGTAGCGTACGTTTTGGCAATCAGTGGGCTCGTACGGCTAAAGGTGAATGGAAGGAACTTACGGAAGGAATGTTTACTTATGATGCAACCGCCCGTGCCGGTGTTCGTCAGGACTATGCCGGTGGTGTGGCTGACAATATGTTCTTCCTTCGTAACGGCGGTTTCTTTAATGATAATACGGAATTTAAATCAGTTTTTACGCGCCAGCCGAATGGAGTGGCTCCTGAAGTTGACGTAACGACGTTGCCTTTAAAGTAAAAGCATACGACCTCTTTAAAAAAAGGATGCACCCTCTTTTCGAAAAGGGTGCATCCTTTTTTTGTCGCTAGCCTCGCTTAGATGAATAGGTTTACATTGGCATCTTCTGCGCGTTCCAGGTAAGTGGCAACACCGCCCAGTGTAACATTATCCATCAGTTCTTCTTCCTTGACGCCCATCACATCCATACTCATGGTGCAGGCAATCATTTCGACACCATTTTCGGCGGCCTGTGCGATCAGGCTTTCCAGGCTGTCGATATGTTTTTTCTTCATGATCAGACGCATCATCCAACTTCCGGCGCCTCCCATGTTCATCTTCGATAGCTTCAGTTTACCGCTGTGAGCAGGAAGCATCCAGCCGAACATTTTTCCGAAGAAATCTTTCGATACGGCCGGTTTCTGCCTTTTCTTGATTACGTTCAATCCCCAGAAGGTAAAGAACATGGTCACTTTCTTACCGGTAGAGGCTGCTCCGTTGGCGATGACGAAGGAGGCCAGCGCTTTATCCAGGTCGTCGCTGAATACGATCAGTGTTTTATTGTCGGCCCCGTTTACCATTTTGCAGGAACTTTTAGGTTCTGCTTTTTCTATTGTGGCGTGAATGATACCTGATTTATTCTCGACACTCACCAATTGTGCCCCTGTCATGTTACACCAGGCTCCTACATCTTTGCCGAACCCTTGGTCGGTGGCTGTGATCAGCAAACGATCGCCTGTATTTATTTCGGCATAATGCTTTTTCAATTGCATAACCGGTCCGGGGCATTGCAAGCCGCAGGCATCGATCTGTACGGTTTTCTGTGAAGCAGGGCGAGCGGAGGTTACAGCAGACGGTTCTTCCTGTTTTGTTGTTTGTTGATTACTTTCGGTCTGTTTTAAAACCGGTTTAGTGGTTGCGATGCTCCATGTTTTATAACCACCGGACAGGTTCTTTACATCTTTATAGCCATGTTGAACCAGAATGCGATAAGCCAGGTATCCGCGCAGACCAACGGCACAGGTCACCACGATCGGTTTATCTTTAGGCAATTCCGACAGGCGGTTGCGGAGTTCGTCGACCGGAATATTGATAGCTCCCGGAATAGATCCCAAAGAATATTCGTCGGCCGTGCGTACGTCTACCAGGATGGTGTCGCTACTCAGTTGGCTTATTTTACGCCAATCTATAACCTCTACCTTTTTAGTAAGAATGTTTTCTGCCACATATCCGGCCATATTTACCGGATCTTTTGCCGATGAATAGGGGGGAGCATAGGCCTGCTCAAGTTCGGTCAGGTCGTAGACTGTTCCTTTGCGCTGTATAACCTGTTCTAGCATTTCGATCCGTTTGTCCACTCCATCGAATCCGACAACCTGTGCACCCAGCAGCTGTCCGTTATCCGGTGAGAATAATATTTTGATAGACATCGGGACTGCTCCCGGATAATAACCGGCATGTGATGCCGAATGCGTATACGACGACTGATAGGGGATACCTTCGCGTTTTAACAACTTGGCATTGGCTCCGGCAGCAGCAACTGTCAGGTCGAATACCTTTGCAATAGAGGTGCCGATAGTGCCCTTGTATGTTTCGCGGTTACCGAACACGATATTGTCGGCAACGATGCGTCCCTGTTTGTTGGCCGGCCCGGCAAGTGGGATCAGGGCTGGTTTTCCTGTTACCGGATTGAGTACTTCAACGGCGTCTCCCAGTGCATAAATGGCTGGATCTGAGGTTTGCATATATTCATTTACAGCTATGCCTCCTAATGATCCCAGGGATAATCCGGCTTCTTTTGCCAACCTGGTTTCAGGACGAACTCCGATACTGAGTAATACCAGGTCGGTTGTAATCTGTTTTCCGCTACGCAGATGAACGATGATCCCTTCAGGCGTTTCTTCGAAACGAGATACACCATCTTCCAAGCGGAGGTCCACCTGTTTTTCTATTAATTGCTGATGTACAATGGCTGCCATGGAATAATCCAACGGAGCCATGACTTGGTTTGCCATCTCAACGACCGCTACCCGGATGCCTAGATGATGCAGGTTTTCTGCCATTTCCAATCCGATAAATCCACCGCCCACTACTACTGCATGGCGCGGATTATTCCGGCTGACGTACTTTTTGATTGTGTCTGTATCGGGTACATTACGTAATGTGAATATCTTATCGCTATTGATCCCTTCGATGCCGGGACGAAGTGGTTCCGCTCCGGGAGAAAGAATTAATTTGTCATAATTTTCAATGTATGTCCGGGCTGTATTGAGTTCTCTTATTTCAACAGTCTTTTCTTTCGGATGGATGGCTGTAACTTCCTGCTCGGTACGAATATCTATATTAAAACGGGCGGTAAATCCCTGTGCTGTCTGTACGAACAGTTTGTCGCGCTCAGTAATAGTTCCGCCAATGTAATAAGGTAGTCCGCAATTGGCATAAGAGACATATTTGCCTCGTTCGAACAGGATTATTTCTGCATTTTCATCGATTCTGCGTAAACGGGCTGCTACGGTAGCTCCACCGGCAACTCCTCCAACTATTAAGTATTTCATGTTGTAGATATATTATTTTTATTATACATATTTGTCAATGGAAAACATATTGATAAAAAAAGGTTTTACCCTTTTTTCATGCATTGCTGCAATTTATCGAACAGACTGTCGAAACGCAATTCGGCATTCATCATCTGCTGAACTTTCTCTTTGCCTTTCGGGGTAAGAGAGAAGAACATCTGCCGCTTATCTTCCTTACTGATTGCACGGTGGATGAATCCTTTGTTTTCGACGGAAGTAATAACCTTGGATACTCGTGAATTCGATAAACCGATATAATCACAAATCGTACCGGCTGATTTTGCCAGGTTGTCTTTCAGGCAGCAAAGCAGCATGGCTTCATTGATTGTGATCTCATGTACCTCCGAGAATGCTTTCTCAAATTGGTACAATGTTTTATAGATGTCCTTTATTACGCAAATTGCTTCCATCTTGTTTTCTTTAATGATGGTGCAAATATAATAATATTTCAGATATAAATAGTGTTTAGTGGAAAATATTTTATTCTTTCTATAATATAGGTCGTTAGAACATTTGTTTTTCGGAACTTGTTCTAATAAGGAATATTGGAAAGAAATGTAAAACATTTAATTCGGATAAAATGGAAAAGTTATTTCAAAAAGGAGTTGTAGTTGATTTAAGTAGTTGGGTTGATTATTCTGAAGGCGGAGTAGTCAGCAAACAGATTGTAAAAAGTGCAGCGGGTAATATAACCTTGTTTTCTTTTGATAAAGGGGAGGGACTGAGTGAGCATACCGCTCCTTTTGATGCCCTGGTTCAAATATTGGAAGGTGAAATGGAAATAGTAGTTGATGGAAATCATTCGAAAATGAAAGCAGGGGAGTCGTTGGTGCTTCCGGCGAACGTTCCGCATGCTTTAACTGCTACAGAACGATTTAAAATGCTTTTGACTATGATCAAGGGATAAAAAAATGGACAAGGTAGTGAAGCCTTGTCCATTTTTATTTTATAAGATGAATTTAGTCTCTGTTTGAGAAGTATTTCATAAACTGTGAACGCTCGTACATTGCCGGATTAGGAATGTTGGCATAGTTCAGTTTACCCTGGAATTGTGACAGGCTTTGATAGTGTGCCTGGTGCATCCATTCTTCTATGCAGGTAAGTACCTGTGAAATGATTTCACCGCCATGTGTATATAATGCGCTGCACATCTGTACGGCTGAAGCTCCTGCCAACAGGCATTTGATCACGTCTTCCCAGTCATGAATACCGGTAGAAGAAGCAATGCTTATTCCGGGTACCTTTCCAGATACAATTGCGGTCCAACGGATCGTATCACTCAGGTCGGAGTGGTTGCTGAATACATTGCCGGATACTATCTGCATATTATTAATGTCGATATCCGGCTGGTAGAAACGGTTGAACATAACGATACCGTCTGCTCCGTTTACCTTTAATGTGTTGACCAGTGCCGGGATATTTCCGACATTTTTCCCGATCTTTATAATAACAGGTATTGAAATCGTTTCCTTTACTTTCCGGATGATATTGACGTAGAGGTCGCGTATCTCGTCGGGGTTGTATTCCAAACTCGTTTCAAGGAAGAATACATTCAGTTCCAGAGCGTCTGCTCCTGCCAACTCTATCTGGCGGGCAAAATCAATCCATACATCAGACTTGTAACAGTTGATGCTGGCAATGATAGGAATGGTACACTGTTCTTTCGTCTTTTTGATCAGTTCCAGGTAGTTGTTTACCTGGTTTGCTTTTACATAACCGCGGATATAGTCAGCGGCCTCCGGATAATCGGAGTCCTGCATAAGCGAATCGCTCTGCATTTCGATTTGTTCCTCAAAAAGAGATTTGAGAACAATGGCTCCGGCACCGGCTTTTTCGAATTCCTTGTTTCGCTCAGGATTATTTGTCAAACCTGAACTTCCTACAATTAAAGGATTGCGAAGTGTTAGTCCCGCGTATTGGGTTTTAATGTCAATCATGTCAGATTCAATTTTAATGTAATTAGTACTCGCGTTCGCCGAAAATACTGGTTCCAACCCGTATCATAGTGCTACCCTGACGAATGGCAATCGGATAATCGTGGCTCATTCCCATGGATAACACTGCAAAATTATCATTTCCTTTGAAATATATAGATTTTAATTCACTGAAAAGTTCATGCAAGGTGTGAAATTCCTGTTCGATGAGCGTTGTATCATCTGTATAGGTCGCCATTCCCATCAATCCGCATATCTGAATATTCCTTAGTTCGGCGAGTTGTTCGTTTTGCAGAAGTTCGCGGCATTCGTTTGGTGACAGTCCGTGTTTTGTTTCTTCCTGTGCAACGTGTATTTCCAGTAATACACGGATAACACGGCTGTTTTTTAAGGCTTGCTTGTTTACCTCCTGCAATAATTTAAGAGAATCGATGCTATGGATCGTATGGATAAAAGGTGCGATATCTTTCACTTTATTGCTTTGCAGAGGACCGATAAAATGCCATTCTATATCACCCGGTAGTACTTTTTGTTTAGCCGTCAGCTCCTGTGCCCTGCTTTCGCCGAAGACACGCTGGCCAGCATTGTAGGCTTCCTCCAATGCTGCTGCCGGATGAAACTTAGACACGGCTACCAGCGTGACGTTTGCTGGTAACGATGCCTTTAGCTGTACTATATTCTGGGAGATGCTCATGCTTCCTGTGCTTTGTCTTCAGCCTGTTTCTTCTGTTCAGCAATCAGTTCTTCTCCTGATTTAGGTGTTTTGTCGTCGCTGGCAGAGAAGGGGAAAACATCCATCAGCATGGTTTCCGTAACCGATGCGATCGTGTAATCGGCCATTGTACCTTTCATGCCTTCTTCCAGTACAGCGATGGCTTCTTTTAATGTGCATGCCTGGGCAAGCATTTGTGCTGCTGTTTTTTTCTCAGCACCGCTTTTCTCGTCGAGCGTGATGAAATAGACCTTGATCTTGTAGAAACGGTCGCCGTTTTCGTTGAAGAATAATTCAGAGAGGCGTGCGCGTTTAATGTCTGTAACAGTAAATTCGCCGGAAATGAACGGGCGGATTTCTTCGATGATACGTGCTTCTGCTTCCGTAAAGGAGAGGGCATCGACCAGGTAAGGTTCTGTTACTTTCTTTTGCATT
>OGZX01001379.1_pt1 | contig 24522 bp, 20 predicted proteins | sample 1576881 | NCBI WGS metagenome assembly OGZX01 (sample SAMEA3541542, study PRJEB24748) | human gut metagenome | biome: human gut; feature: human-associated habitat; material: faeces | place: China | collected 2012
ACTATTATGGCAGAAAAAGGAGTGGAGGAACAGGTACTTGCTATGGAGCGTTTACGACACATATTTTGCCGTAGATATGTTTCCATATAAGAAAACCGGGCCTTTTCAGATGTCGGGCCTTACATCCCAACTTCCGAAAAAGCCCGGAAATACGCCGCTTTCTGGCACTTATTTATCTTTTCTTGACATCAAGACTACCATCTCCACGTGTAATAGTTAGGCTATAACCAAACAAACCCACATTTACTAAAATTCCTTGAAATTCAATCCTTCTGCAGCCATCTTATCTTCTCAACGTTGTATGTTTGATTAGGCTATTATATTATTCTAGCTTTTTTTCTATAAACTTAAGTGTACGCTGTCCGATTTTTTCTTTATCAAAACTTTCTACAATGGCTTTCATTGTTTCCGCACTCCAAAATATCTTGAGTTTTTCTTTTGCACGGGTTATTGCAGTGTAAAAAATAGAATGCGATATTTTTTCTGCATTATAAGAGGGAATAATTATCTTTACAGAGTTATATTCTAAACCCTGTGCCTTATGAATAGAAACAGCATATGCGATTTGAAAAGGAATAATTGTCTTGAATCGTTCTTCCTCTGGTGCCGATTCATCATCGCTTGCGATTACTTCTAAGCGTATTCTTGTTCCACGATCTGTCACATCAACAAATTCAAAACTTTCGTTTCTGCATTGCCGCTCTGTTAAAATAGTGTCTATATCAAGCGTAAATAATATAGCTGAATCTCTTTTCGAGATATCTACAATTCTTCCTTTTAAATTGTTATATAATATAGGAGAACGCTTGGTATCGAGAAAAATCACTGGGTCTCCGACTTTAAATGTCCACTCAGCCCATGTATATACTTCGCTTTTAGTGTTAGCATTTTGAAAATAAAGGTTCATGTTGTTCAAACCAAATTTACCGTCATAGTTTAAACATAGTACAATTTCATCTTCATCCTGAGATACGAATATTTCTTCTCCTATATCAGCTGAAAAGGGACCATCTATTGCAAGTTTTTCAGTAATAATAGGTTGAATTTTTCTAACTTCATCCCATAAGCCCTTTAACTCTTTTTTGTCCGTTCTCCAAGTATTTAAAAGTTCAACATTGGCACCATCCGTTTTAATAATATCCTTGGCATAATAAAACCAGTTACCGAAATCAATGGACTCAATTTGATAAATATCTCCAGCTAAAACAAGCAATGTACTTTCATCAATTTTTTCAAGCAACCTCTTCATTGTTCTATTGTCTATTGTACTGCATTCATCAACAAAAACTATGTCATAATCTGTAAGTGTAATTGTCTTTGTAAAGCTATCAATACTTATAAAATCAGAATCAAGACCCGGATTTTCTATACGTCTTTCCAAATTCTGCAAAGCAGTATGCGTTTTCGTAAGAAAAAGTTTCTTTGATTGATTCATCATATTTGAAATGTAATTAATCAATGTTGTCTTTCCCGTACCAGCTGCTCCGTAAATGAGCATTACTTGAGAATTTACAAATAACTTTTGCAAGGCAACCTTTTTTAATGGATCTTCGAAATTTATATTACATTGCTTAAGATATCGTAGGTTGGACTCCCTTTGTCCTCTATTACTTATTTTTGAAAACTTTAGCAATTTATTAAGTATAAATATAGTTGTAGTTTCGTAGGAAGCAATTGATAAAAATCCATTTTCTTCATTTATCATAAAACCGTTACTGCATTCCCACTGATCCAGACTAGAGTTGTACTTTTTTATCGCTTCCCGGCTTGCTACCGAATCAATATCAAAATACAGCTCCCCCGTTTCACGTATCATACTTTCAATCGTTAAGTAAGGACGTACTGTATCAAACTCCGCAGAGCCATTTGTTATTTCAAGGATATCCTTTATATTACCCTTACTGGTTTTCCTTCCGGCTAAATTTGAAATAAAGGGTTTTTTCTCAAATGGATAACATCTACTCGTAATATAAAGATCATCAGAAAGACAATACTTATCAAACGCATTAGGAAGCACGAATTCTAACGTTTCTTCCCGCAGGTTTAGTAATATGTAGCGTATTGTATGCTTTCCTTTTTTGTTTGAAGAAAGTGAATAATCTCTTCTCAGTTTAATCAATACATCCTTAAATGTATTAGTGTTTGTCTCTCCATAGATTTGATCCAAAGCATTTTGAAAGTTATTTTCATGTATATTAATTAAATCAAAAAGATTCATGCCTGTTCTAGTGAGAAAATTCATCAATGCGTTGTACTCACCATAATTTTTATTTAAGTTAATATCAATTTTTAAGATTTTCCCTAACTTATTCAAACATGAAGGTTCAATAGACACCTTCCAATTCGTTACTACTTTAATTTTACTTTTTGCTCCCCAAAGGTTAATTTCTGCATCGGCATATGCAATTTGTATTGAGTAATTAGTTGATATATTTTGCTTGCTATATACAGTTATACGATTAAATTTCGTTGCATACAATCCGGCGAGCTGTAACGTGATTTCAAAATATCTTTCCCCATTAACAAAGAAAGGTGTCTTTTTTTGAATATAATATCTGGAAGTCCTCGGTGCTTTTGGTGATAAATCAATTGCACAAATGCTCGAAGCTACCATTTCATAATACTCTACATCAAGAGTATCCGTATTCAAAGGAAATCTTTCCAGATTTCTCAATACATCAATATTGAAATTAGTTTTTAAGAACCTTCTAATTTCCCAAAGATAGTTGTAGTATTTCAGCATCAACCTTTCTGATTGACCTTCTTCTGGAATTCTTGATCCAATATATTTAAGACCTTTCAAAAAGTTACTCAAATATTTAGTTTCAATATTAAATTGAGATAACTCCCATGCCAATCTTTCATTGACATTCATATATCCCAGATTTATTGCATTTAAAACTAAAACAGCATAACACAAATCATATAATCCATTCACAATTCTTCTGGATATACAGTCGCGAGATTTGTTACCATCACTAATTCTATCAATCTCTAGTGATATATCCTCACATCTAGTTTCAATGATTTTTACAGCTTCTTCTTTTCTGAGATTATCCTTATCTAATTTACTCAGGAACAAATGGATATCGATAATTTTTTGAAGTTTATGACAGAACATATTAACGCTTTCATCTGTATCTTCTATCTCATCTTCAGAACTGAGTTTAATTGTAGTACTATTTTTTCCAAAGTCTATAGATTGGATAAAACTGGGAGACAAATATTTCCAAAAAACACGTTTCTTGCCTCTGACATCCGGATTTAAAACAATAAATAAAATTCCTGGATCTGCAGTTACTTCACTAGCTATAAAAGCTGGAAATGCTAAGCTTGTCAAGCTATACGAAATAATTCCATCAACGTCTTTATAATTATGCGTTCCTTTTATCTGAACTATAAAGTTCTGTTCTGGACATCTAGATATTTCGGGTTCCGAAACAAACTCAAATGTACCATCATGATTTGGCCACTTATCATCACAAGAGAAATCTGTATTAATTTTTCCATCTGAAGTCAGGAATGTTTCTAAAGTTGAAACTGCTGCACGATCTTCTGCTGAACGTTCAGAATGTGTTGCAATATGGCGCCTATATAACTCATTATTATTTGATTGCAAAAAATCACCCCATTTTAGTTATTATTTTTCTGGTTATATCTTCAAATGCTATTTGTTTTCGATTTTCTTTTTTGAACTATATTTCTCATTTTTTCTCTGCCATCCATTCTCATCTTTTACCATATTACTTCTCTGTTTCTTTTCAATCTGCACAGCCTCAAACGCTTCTTTTGAAATTATCGTAGGATTATTATTCAAAGACAGATATTGAACCTCACCTTTACCCGATTTTAGAAGCCGGACATCTCCAGTATATTTCTCATTACTAAGCATTACATCAATCGTTCTCTTACACCATTTCTCTTTTCCGGTAGGTGAGAGAATATTCCGTTTTTCCAGCTCTTTGATAATTCCTATAACACTTTGACCGCTAAGATACAAATCAAATATCAGTTTAACATTTTCAGCTTTTTGTTCATCAATAATCAACTTGCCATCCTTATCATGTTTATATCCATAGCACTTCCTGTCATACAGTTTTGAAGTTCCTGACACTGCTCGTTGCTTAATGCCCCATTTTATATTTTCACTACGGGATTCATTTTCAGTCTATGCAAGCGATTCAATTATTGAAATCATTAAGTCGCTATCCGTATTCGCAGTATCCAGTTCCTCCTGCTCAAATATTACACGAACGCCTAATGTTCTCAGTTGATTCAAGGCATCCAAAATTTCTACAGTATCCCTTCCAAATCTGCTGATATTTTTCGTAATTACTATCTCAATCTTCCTCGAATCGCAATCTTCCAGCAGACGATTGAATTCTTTCCTTGATGAACCTGTCTTGCTGGTAGCAATATCCATATAAACACCTGCCAACACCCATTGCGGCATGGCAGCCGTCAGTCTTGTCAAATGAGAGACTTGAGCAGTCAGCTTTGCAGTTGCTCCATACTGTTTGTGCTAACACGACAATAAATACCGACATGTTGCTCTCTCTTCGGTATCGGAGGTATAAAATGTACCTTTGAATTTCTCTGCATATTTTATTCTCCTCCCCTCTGACGCCTAATCAATATAAACCAATAATAACATATAGTAATTAGCCAATTCAATAATCCTATCAACTCAACCTATGCCAATGTTCATCTTGTCAACTCAACCCTACCGAAAAATCGCAGTAGACCAGTTCTCTCAGACACAAAAAAGAGAGCATGGAGCAAACCTATAATATTTACTCCAAACTTTCGAAATCCCTTTATTTCAAGACTATTTGCAGTTCTTACTTCTGTACTTTTGACATCAAGACAACCGTCTCCACATGGCACGATACCTTCTGATTGATGTCAGGCTTTGTGCCCGTTTGCGGAAACTTATCCTATCAAAACGGAAACATGTCCACAACTTCTGAAACCGCACATTCACGACTTCAAACCGATGCAATCTGTGGCAAATTTAACATCTATATCACGGTCTTGGCCATCGAAGTCCATGGGAACAAATCGGTATAAGCCCTTTACTACCTATATAATGCAAGGCAATTTTACACTGCTGCTCCCTGCCACTGTCTCGACAGTTGAGACAGTGAAGAACGCTCAACTCCTACACAATCCATCCGCTCTGACCTCTGATTGGCCATACACTCGCAGGGAGTTGAGTTGCCGGATTTCACCGTCCCGACCTGGAATCCGGTCATCATTTTATCTGTATCACATATGCTCTAGTTTCCATTAGATTTGAACTATCCGGAAATTCCGAATAGTTCATTTAAACTAATTTGCGAATTGGGTAAATACTGTTTTTCCAATTTCGTCCTGTGAATAACCACTACCAGCAGTTATCCAAAATTATCGGATAACTGACCACTCTGGTAATTATGAGTTATTCGAATTTTTCGAATAACTGAATCCTGTTGCAGATAAATGCTATAAATAAACCTTTTCTTATTTTTCAAGCAATTTTATCATTCGCTGAACAATACGTTCACCCTGCCCGGATTCCACTCTCTGATCAAAAGCACCATTACAAAAATGATCTTCTCGTAATAGCATCGTTAACAAAGCTGAACATAAATCATAATCAGCATGTTCCAATCGCTTTAACTCTTCATTGCAATTTATAGGCTCTGTGGTCATGTAATCCCAGTAGTTTGTTTTTAGATCCCCAGTCTCTTCAAGCACCTCATAGCTATTGGTAACATTTATATTTGAGAGCAACTGCCTAAACTTCATTATCTTTTCTTCGTTTGTCATACCTTGCTCTCCTCTCCGGTAAATCAAAGTGCGTTTCCGCAATGGTATTCAGTTGCTTAGCAATATCCGAAAATGGCAAATTCAAGTCTAATGTTCTGACGGTAATCTGGTTACCATGCATTTGATACACGTTGTCTGGTTGAATTTCCTCATCCGTTTTTGCATACAGCAACATTCCGGAAACCCTGTGATCTTCATCCCCAAATTCATAATCGCGATTCTTCACATACGTGAATATCTGGTACATATTATTCGAATGGAGCGTGTGTTTGTCATACTGCGTTTGAGTTGTGTGACTATAATATTTCGCATCAATAATCAGTACGGTATTGCCTCTTTGCAGGTGAATATCACTCTGCATTACCGGCAGCATCGTTCTGATTCCATCGTCCACAGACCAAGGTATCTGAGACGCACTGACTGACAGCTCTGGAAAATGCTTACTGTAATATTCAAGAATAAATTTCTCATACAGCCTACACATACGTTGCTCATCCACAAATGATGCAAGCCTATACTCTCCAGCATCTGTTGTGATAAGCATGCCCTCAATTATCAGCTGACAAATACTTATAAGCATCCTGTAAGTCTGATTATTTCGCTGAAATCTAATTGATGACCACCGTATGGAGGTTGGCTCAAGCGTATCAACGTCGGAAAAGAATAACACCTTCTTTTTCAAATCATCCTTGTACTCCGCCTTAACCTTTGCATTTCGCAGTAACAGCATAACCACCGTCTTGATTATTTGATTGAGAAGATTATTCTCAGACAACTCATCATAATCACATGTCAGTAGCTGCTTACGCGCCAGTCGATTCTTAATTGTTCCCGGCAGGTTAATCTTCCCGCGCATCACCGGGAGCTCCTCCTGACGGTTTATATACTCCCGGTAGAGACCTTGTTTCAGCTGAATTCCAATCCCTCTTGCAAGAATCGCAGCCAATAGATCATACATCTCATCAAACGATTCAACTGCTACATCATCATAGTTTTCCTGATTCAATGTTTGAAAAGCGTATGACAGCATATAATATATGTTTTTGATTAGTATGCTCTTATCTCTTGTCATTGAAACACACCGTGCAAGATGTTCTCCCACCGCTGTAATTTTGAATTTTCATCAAACCAGTATTCACTGAGCATCGGTAAAATATCAAAATCAACAACGTCCTTCATCCATTCTTCTGTACAGTCATCTGCATTGCAGAAATAGCTATGCCCTATGCAGAAGCCTTTACCCAGCGACTTATCCTGAGTTATTTCCTTGTTGAGTTCCTTAATACGCTCAATGAGAGTGTTGAATGTTTCATTTGCAAAGCTATTCTGATAATTGATAAATCCTTCTGAATCAAAGCCTGGTTCCATATCGAAAAAGCTGAATCTACGTCTTAATGCATAATCAATCATTGCCAGACTTCGGTCTGCGGTATTCATCATTCCGATAATATGTAATCTCTTAGGAACAGAAAAGCTCAGGCCATTATATGCAAGCGTTGCTTTTTTATCTCGATAATCTGCCTCTATCAGCATCAGCAGTTCTCCGAAAATCTTGCTCATGTTTCCACGGTTAATTTCATCTATGATGAAGAAATAATCTTTATCCGGATGGTTTGCAGCCTTTTGGCAAAAACGATAGAAAATACCATATTTTAGTTCAAATCCATTTTCCACAGGCTTATAGCCCATCATGAAATCTTCATAAGAATAATTCTGATGGAACTGAACAAATTCGATACGGTCATCATCTTTTTCACCCATCACAGAGTAGGCTAACCTTTTAGCTGCAAATGTCTTTCCAACTCCTGGTGCTCCTTGCAGAATAATGTTCTTTTTCTTTTTCAGACCCGCCGCAAGCCTATCGTATTTGGCTTCTGTCATATAAACTTCTCTTAAAAAATCTGTTTTCTTATATTCGGTATTGCCTTCCCCTGACGGAGCCGGATTTTCCTCTCGGATCATGTCGATGATAAAATCATATTCTCCACGTGTAAGCTTAAACAAGCTGCCCTGTGTCATAGAGAAATACTCCATCTTCTCAAGCTCTGAGCATTCTTTCAACGTCGAAAAATCAATAGGAGAGGAAAGGCCTTCTACTTTCTCAAAATAGATTTTTTGTCCATCTTGCTCCGCACTAACGCGCAGAATTGCAACGATCTGCTTTACTGGTGTCGATTCATAACCAATTACCATGTCACCAGCCTTAGCATCTAAAAAGTTCTGAAAAATCCTGCGTTTATTTCCATTATCATTATAAAGGGTATAGTCCTGAACCTCACCAATTGGCATACTGGACATACTCCATATTTTAGGATTTGCATTTAAAAACCAGTAGTGCAAACCTGATGCATCATTCTTCAGAAGTTCTTCTTTTGTAATGTCAAAATAAGGCTTTAAGATATAGTCTTCAAAGAGCTGCGTTTCACTTTTTGGAACAACAATGCAAGTTGAGTTTTCGTTTGGCGTCCACCACTTTTTATTACCAGAATAGGCACTTGTATCACGAGACTCCGTAATAACCGTATAACTTCTCTCATACCAGCCATCCTGCTTTTCTGGATTTTCAATTACTTCATCCGACTCAATGCGTCCCAAAAGACGTATGCTGTTTCCACGGCACAAATAGAAGAAATCGCCTTTCTTCATTGTAGCCATAAAGTCTTCGCCCTGAGATACTTTTGATTTACCCTTTGCAGCTGTATCTTTGTGTACCACAATTACTTGTCTTTTTTCAAATGCCGCTGCTTCTACATCAGAAATACAGTCATTACCATGGCTTATCTTCCAGAAATTAGGCTCTAAATTTGCATACAAATTAACCTTAGACAAATCAACTCGTCCAAGAGCTTCTGCAAGCTCATCTCTAAGCTTCCAAACATAAGATCCTTCTTCATCCTTCTTGGCAGCCTTGCCAACATAAAGAACTGACCACCATTTACTTTCATCGTTGTCCCGCAACATGATTGGGCAGTTTGTTTTATTTACAATCCTTCTGGCCAACGCTGATGATCCTGAATTATAGAAATTCTTACTTTCACCGTATTTTATTGCAAGCTGAGTGCAGGTAGCCTTCCCTCCATAATCAAGAATACGCTTCATTATTTCAAGGCTACTGTCTGTAAATATATCCGCATCATTAAGCAATACTTCCCAATCATCGACTGATAATGCAGGAGTATAATCTGTCGGCCACCATTCATCTGATGTCGGTGCTAATTCATCTTTATTTAGGTATCGACTTATAAAGAATCCAACATCAATCGTCAGTGTTTTTAATTCCGGATCCGGATAGCAAGTCCCCGTTATTTTTGATGCAAGCATATTTTTGAGTTCTTCATCTTGCTTCAACTCATCACAGATTTCGTTATAGAAAGCAAAAAAATTACGAATGTTATCTGCATACGCACCCTTTTTGAACGTATAATCGCTTTCCAGCTCATTGGAAACTGCCTTGATCTCTGTAAGTTTATAAATGTAATACTTATCCGGATAACGCAACCATAAATAGGTGCATATCGCATTCTCATACTGATAATGCTGTGCCGCGCCATTGCCATATCTTTCAAGAAGGCTATTCGATTTCTGCTTGAAGGAGTCGACACGTTCATACACATCTTTGCCTTCATCAAAGAGCTCGATGAACATTGCTCTGACTTCTTCCTGTGCTATCTCCGCAAACTTGATAATCATTTTGGCCGGAAAGTTATTTACTGAAGCCAGCAGATTGCCTGTCTGCGATAACGCCTTTGTAAGCATTGCCGCAAAATCATCCGCATTAACATCCCAGTTCACCTGAAAGCATTTTACAGCTTCCCACTTATATTTTTCATCCGGCCACTGTGTCTGTATAAATCGTTTCTTGTATTCAACAAGCGCTGACTTTAATCGCATTTTATTGAACATTGCAAATCACCACCTTATCATTTTGCATTCCGAAGACTCTTGTATATCTCAGCTGAGAAAATACCAAGAACCTGCCGCTTCATCTCATCATTGGAGAGAAGCATGGAGAAGAAGTTCTGATTCTGTGACAATCCCTCAATCAAAGCGTCGTCAATATCATCAAAATAGGAAAACTCAAAATCCTGCTGCGTATTGTTGCGTGCACTTGTCTTCAACTTTTCTGACTTCATCAAGATATCACGAATTTGTAGCATCGCTCTAACCACTAAATCATTGTCATAATTTTTACCGGTGCGGCTGTTAATTTCATCGATGATCTCAGATAGTCTCTTTTCCTTGTCTTCTGTCAGTCCAAAGTGTTCTGCTGTCGGAAGCTTCATAACCGGATCGGCAACGAGATCAGCCGACTTATGCTCTTCGCCCTTCTTCTGTACGAAATTAGTAGCCTTAATCTTTCCATCCAGATTAAAACCGCCGCCTGGATGTTTGATGTTAATATAAGCCAGCAGATAAGACACAAAGTTATATTTCTTATGTAAATCTGTATCTTCAAAGCTGGACACCTGCAGCAGAAATTCATAGAAGCGAACAAAGCTTCTCATATCAGCTACGCACTGGCGTTGTGTATTGTATTCATAATGTTCAATCAGCTTCTTGCTCTTCTGAAGGAAAAAGGTCAATCTCTGTTTCTGCTTACCATTCACTTTGTCGGCATACAGGATATCGTTAGCCGCTTCGATATCAGCCGGATCTAATATGCCATAAGCATCAATCTTAGCTTCCAGATCATATACCGCACTCGGTGTTACAGAATTGGCCAGTAATGTCGTTGTATAATATGGTGCGAAAGCAGATTTGATATCTTCATAGCTATTTACAAAATCCAGCACGAACGTCTTTTTATCATAAGGTGCACAGATACGGTTTAACCGGGACAATGTCTGTACCGCATTGACACCTTTCAGCTTTTTCAGAACATACATGGCGCAGAGTTTCGGCTGGTCAAATCCGGTCTGATATTTATTTGCTACCAGTAGAACCTGATATTTATCCGTATCAAATTCCTTTGTAAGACGATCCTCCGGAAATCCATTCAAAGAGCTTTCCGTATACTCCTGCTCATCATCCGGAAGCTTTACTTTTCCGGAGAAAGCCACCAATGCATGAATGCCCTCGTATCCTTTCTTCGCAATGTAATCTTCAAATGCCTGACGATACTTTACTGCACTCTGACGAGAAGCGGTAATCACCATTGCCTTGGCCTGACCGCCTAATTCCTGCATAACCGTGGTGCGGAAATGTTCTACAATCACTTCTACACGCTGCGCAATATTGGTATCATGCAATTCTATGAAACGTGCAATCTGGCGTTTCGCATCATTGGTTTTACAGCGCGGATCATCCTCAATTTCTTTGTTAATCTGATAGAACGTTGAATACTCCGTATAGTTCTGCAATACATCCAGGATAAATCCCTCTTCAATCGCCTGCTTCATGGAATATACATGAAATGCTTCCTTCTGTCCCTTTGTGTTCTGATGCCCAAAAAGCTGAATCGTGGTAGGCTTCGGTGTTGCTGTAAAAGCAAACATTGATACATTGGCCTGCTTACCATTTCGCTTGATTTCACTGGAAATCATATCTTCCACATCCGCTTCCGTATCTTCTCCGGATCCAAGCGTCATCGTGATAGCAGCCATATCTTTACCGGCTGTCGAAGAATGCGCCTCGTCAATGATGACGGCAAACCGCTTGTTCTTCAGATTAGCGACGCTATCAACGATATATGGGAATTTCTGAATCGTTGTTGCAATAATCTTTGTATTGCCATTCAGCGCAATCGCCAGATCCGCGGACACACACTTATCATCCATCACACGGATGAGTCCTGCCTTGTGTTCCATACCCATGATGGCTTTCTGCAGCTGCCTATCTACAACAACTCGGTCTGTAACAATAACAACATTGTCAAAGATAATCTTGTTGTTGGCATCATGCAGTGAAGTTAACCGGTGTGCCAGCCACGCAATAGAGTTGGTCTTTCCGGATCCTGCACTATGCTGAATCAGATAATTCTGCGCTGTTCCATTTTCGCGCACATCCGCCAGTATCTTACGTATAACATCCAGTTGGTGATAACGTGGAAAAATCAGATTTTCCGAGCGCTTCACTTTTCCGGTTTCTTCATCGACTTTTTCTTTTACTTCCACAAAGATAAACTTGCTGATCAGATCGAGAATCGTATCCTTGGTAAGGATATCCTCCCACATATAGGATACACTGTATTTATCTCTAAATGCCGGATTTCCAGCTCCTGCAGTAACACCGTGACCATTACCCATGTTAAAAGGCAAAAAGAATGTAGCCTGACCATCAAGCTTTGTGGTCATATATACTTCTTCTAAATCCATAGCAAAATTCACAAGAGTTCCCGCTTTGAACCGGAAAAGTCTTGTCTTTGGATTTCGGTCAGTACGGAACTGATAGATGGCATCCTGATAAGACTGACCTGCCGCATTACATTTCAGCTCAAAAGCCATAATCGCCAGACCATTCAGGAAAATAACCACATCGATTCTTTCCTTGTCGCTGGCCCAGACCTCCTCCATTACGGAGAAAATATTCTGGCTATATTTCTTCGTCAATTCCGGATTAAAGGTAGTCGCTGGTTTTGTATACATGAGCTCAATCTTCTGATTCGAAAGCTCAATGCCATGCTTCAGCACCTCAATCAGACTGCCACGTGTCTTCGTAGTCTCCGCATTGATAAAGCTGACAATCGTCTCTTCCAGATCATCTTTGTAAATTTTACGCAGATAATCCATTGTATCAGGCTGTGTATCATTCAAGAATTTAAAGAGCATCTCACGATCCACGGCATAATAGCGGTCAAAATTTGTAGCCTTACGGACTACAAAACCATTATCCTGCTCCAAACGATCCAGAAGGAACTTCTGGTATTCCTTCTCTGAAACAATGGAGGTCTGATGAATCAGGCGCTTATGATATTCTGCGGCTCTTTTTGCAGTACCGTCGGTATCCTGCTGTTCCACATGAAGCTCAAGTATATTTTTATCATCCATTCGCTTTAAGCCTCCTCTCTGATCCATCTGCCGGTTTTCAAATCGATAAACTCATCCAACTTGATTTTTCCTTCAAAATCCGCCCCGTATTCACCGGCACGAGTCTGGTCATCAAACTTGAAGCTGTTGTTATAGTATCTACCGGTCTTGGTTTTCCGAATTAGGTCATTGTCCATCATAAACTGAATCACACGCTTATGATTCTCAATGTCATCACCATTCAAGTAAAAGCAAATCACTCCCGTCGGAGCAAGCTGCACTTCCATGTCGGTGCATTTGCACTCATAGCATACGTGCTCCGCAATGGCCTTCTCGCATATCTGCTGTGCAAAGGACTGATCTTCAAAAAAGTACATCCACTTGCCGCATTTGTGCTTTTCGAGCTTGGTCTCTTCACCAGAAAGATACCAGTACCATCCACCCATTCTAAGCATTCTCTGGCACCTCCTTCTTTCCTGTGACGTATTCATAGATCAGGGATTTTTTGTATTCATTGAGTGTTGTGAGCTGTTCTTTTTTTTCGATGATAATCGCATCAATTTCACTACACTTTTCATCTAGATATCTAACAATATCCATCTGATCCTTTGGTATCGGAATAACTACTCGTATTTCTCCCAACTCATCTTGATTAATTTTAGGCATTTTAACTCTGTCATGTATAACAATAGATACCTGTTCAACAAAATAATCCGAAAGCATCATATACAAGATAAACTTTGTCATTTGGTTACTTTCTATTGGATACATATCTGCACTACATAACCCATCAAACGGTGCAATTATAACCTTATTTAAATTAGGACGAATTTTAGAATACAGAATTTGTCCCTTATAAAACAAGTGATTTCCGCTAATTATTCCCGATTCTTCGACAGAGTTATATGCCAGCAATTTACCCGCATTTTTCTCTATGTTATCCGGTGATATTTGAGGATATTCTTCATAGCCTTCTGGGCTGACCAAATTAGATTTAATTTCTGCCACATATTTAAATCTGGTTTTTATCCATGTTCCTGGAATTTTTCCAACCTCTTCTATGCCACTATCCTTCATCTCTGCATCCGGGTTCAATCCCTTAGTAACAGCCTCGGTAATGACTGAACGCTTATATTGTTCCAAGGTATCAATCTGTGTTCGGATATCAGTAGTAAGAGCATCCATCTCAGCACACTTAACATCAAGAAATGCCGCAATACTTTTCTGTTCCTTCATTGGCGGTATTAATATTGCCGTATTATCTAACGCAACTGACGGTAAATCCCATTGCCCAACACGAATTCCACCTGATAAACGCATAAACTCATCTTTATAGCAACTCCTAAGTAGGTAATGAAAATATCTGCGATAAAAAGCATCATCCGTGAACTTGTATATAAAATATGCTGGACTGACTATTCCCTCATACTCTGAGACAGCAACAGATCCTTGCCAAGCTTTCATTTTATTAATAACAAAATCTCCAGGTTGTACGTATTTGTATTTCGATGTATCTTCCGATGTAACATTATGGTTATCATCTCGGCTGTCTTTTGGAATTACCCCCAACTCTCTGTATAAAGACAGCACAACGGTATCTCCGGGATTTCTTGGCTCATTTCTTTTTAAATGAAATTTCAGTTTGTCAACTTCCCAATTCACTGGAATCTCTCCAATCCACTCAATCCCGCTATCTTTCATCTCTCGCATATCATCACCGCCTTACTCGAACAACTTTGACACACGTTCAGAAACCGAAAGCTCTAGATCCATAAACTTCACTTCCAGTTCTTCACTAGGTGTTGGCTGCTGATATTTGTAGAAATAGCGTGTAAACGGAATCTCTGCACCGGTCTTTATGACTGGTTTCTTTTTGCCCAGATCCTCTTCAAAAAATGCCTTAGCATCCGGTACATGCGGCAGTACTTCTCTAGCCATATAATCGTCGATGCTTTCTTCCCATTTCACCAGCTCTGTATCCTTGGTTTCCTTATCATAGAGGGTATTGCCTTTTTTGTCTTTCTGAATTTCGGCATCCTTATCCATGACAGACAAACCATCCGCAATCTTATCAAGCAGCTTCTTATCTGCTGTTGCATTGGCAAGGGCCTTTGTCAACACCGGCATAAATGCTTTTGGTGAATCATAAACCTGCTCGGATACTGCCGCCTGCAGCGCCGCAATAATCGATTCATAAACTGGCTGGTTATTCTGGTAATTTTCCAGTTTCTTTAAGTCCTTACCGGATAGTTCTTCCATATTTTCTAGTTCATCTACTTTAGCTTGATCGTAAAGAGAAGAAAGCGAACCCTTTGACAGCATTGCTTCAATTCTCTCTCCTGTGATGGCATAGCTTCTCTGGAGTGGCTGCATCACGGTGTACTCACGATAGATAAACTCTTCATTCTTATAAATCTTACAATATTCATTCTCAGCAAAGTCTGCATAGAGCTTCGTGATCTCTAAGCGATTCTCAGCAGAAATTTCGTTTCTCTTGTTACCAAGAGCTTTACGTAATTTGCTATAAAATCCTGACGCATCGATCAGCTGAATCTTACCTTTTCTCTCACGTCTCTTATTCTTTGAAAGTACCCAGATGTATGTAGCGATACCTGTGTTGTAGAAAAGATCTGTAGGCAGTGCAATGATTGCTTCAATCAGATCGTTCTCCAGCATCCAACGACGGATCTGGCTTTCACCGGAAGCAGTTCCACCAGAGAACAGCGGACTGCCATTTTCAATAATGGTAGCACGGCCAAAATTGTCGTCCATCTTATCTATAGCAGACTGTAAGAACAACATCTGCATATCGCCAGAGCCAGGAAGGCCCGCACCCCAGCGACCGTCGAAGCCCTTTGTGTATTCATCATTAACTGCCTGCTCTACACCTTCTGCTGCATCTTTACCGCCCCACGGTGTACCGAATGGCGGATTTTCAATAACGAAACGCATCTTGGTTCCCTTGAATCGGTCAGCTTTCATTGTGTCCTGATAGCAAATGTTTTCTGCGTTCTGACCTTTAATCATCATCTCAGCCAGGCAGATCGCGTAAGATTCGGGATTGATTTCCTGCCCAAACAGACGCACATCCGCAGATGGATTGTAACGCTTGATAAAGTTGTAGCTGGTGGAAAGCATACCGCCGGTTCCACACGCCTGATCTAATACTGTAATGACCTTTCCATCGTCAAAGATATCATCACAGCCTTCTGCCAACAGAATATTGACCATCAGTTTGATGATGTCTCTGCCGGTATAGTGATCACCGGCCTCAGCATTTTCTGAAAATCTTCTGATCAAATCTTCAAAGATGTATCCCATCTTTACGTTATCGATTGTCACTGGATTCAAATCCAATTCTGAGAAAGCCTTTACAACGCTAAGCAATCGGTTGTTCTTATCCATTTTGTCAATTTGTTTATCAAAATCTAGACTCTTAATAATATCCTGAATATTTGCAGAAAATCCCTGGATGTAGGACTTAAAGTTTGCCGCAAGATGATCGGCATCATTTATCAACTCTGCCAGATCAAACTCACTAGTATTGTAGAAATGGTATCCATCAGCTATACGATACATAGCCTTTGCTGGGTAAGTAGGATTAGCTTTAAACTGCTCTACTACTTTTTGCTTTGTCGGTGCTAAGGCACACTCAAATCTACGAATGATAACCATCGGAATAATAACATCCTTATATTTGTCACTCTGATATGTACCGCGCAGCTTGTTTGCAATAGACCAGATAAAATTCACCTCTGTAGAAACGTCAATCGGAAAGTCGTCCCACATTGCGTCAATTGTCTGCTTTTCAGCCATTGCTGTATCCTCCATTCATCGGGATCTGATATCCCTGACTAAATTCATTTTAATTCTTACTGTGTCCCATAATCAGGACTCAGTATTCATCATCATTTTGTAATGCTGTTCCTGCTGCATTGCCTCAAAAATCATCTTGAACACTTCTTTTATCTGCTCTGCATCAAATCCCGTCTCTATAATGTTGAAGCCGTCCGCAATCAGTGCCGGGCTGCTGTCAATGTAAGAGAGAAGTGCTGACGCCAGTTCATGTTTCGTATAATCCGGCTTACTACCACTGTTATCTACGAATTTATCTTTATTGTCATCAAGGACAATCTTCTGTAAATCGGCTCCGGCATATCCACAAATCTGAATGAAGTAATATTCCAAAATGTGATGTACCACATTTGTAAGTGTATTAACGGTCTTCAATTCTTTGTATTCATCCCATAGAGCTGCATAAGAGTTCTGAATCGGATTATAGTTTTCCTCATCCGTCGGTGCTGTGTGGCTTTGTCTTACACAAAGTTTAATATGCGAGACATTGTCCATTTTTCGGATGAGATAAAATGATGTGCTTCTATATTTATTCACCTGACGTGGTGTTATCTCATTATGGAAATAGACATTGTGAGTAAAAATAAAAATCTGCTTGATGAAGTCTCCCTCAATTTTCTGATTCAAATAATCCGTGTTATTCAGACAGATTTCGACCATTTCACGTACCAATGCACTTACGATAAGAAGTGCACTGCTATCCATGCTGGAAACTGGATCATCAATCACTACAATCTTATCCTTCACTTCTTTGTCACTGAAGCTACCTCTTACAAGGTGGTAGAAATATAAGAACGCTATGAAATTCCGCTCACCCTCAGATAATTTTTCAGCGATTGAGCCGTCTGGGCGAATAACCTCATATGTATTCTGTACATCTTTCTTTGCGCGAAGATTAAACCCCTGGAATCCAGAGGTCTTTAATATTCTGTTGATGCCCTCAATTGTGGCCTCGGTATTAACAACCTGCTTATTCAAGTTGTTAATTTCAGTTGTGATATTTCCACCCTTTGTTCTCAGATTATTCAACTCTGTTTTAAGTGCATTTAATTCCTTATCCGCATTAGCAAGCGTATCGTTATATTCTTTTACAGCATCTTGAAGCACAAAAGCTAAATATTCCCACACTTCTTTGCTGCATTTTGATTGCTGGTTCTTCTTATCACCTACCAGGGTATTGTGAGCCTCTATCTGGACATTCAGCTGATCAATGATGCTGCCGATTTCCAGCAGCAAAGAATCTGTATCCTCAAGCGATGCTACCGTAGTCGGCTCTTTGACCTTAGCCTCAATCCTCTGTGTATTGATGGTAATCGCATCCTTGAAGTTCTTCACCTTTGCCTGATACTCATCTGTGTTCATTCCCGGCAGAACCTCATCAAGATTGCTTTCAAAGGTGCGCACTAAACTGCTCATTTCAGATACATAAACTGACTGAAAATTACTGATTGCTGCAATATCCTCCTGATACTGAGCATCGAAACATTTGAGCAGATCATCCTCAAATGATACCGGTAATTTTTGTTGGCAGTATGGGCATTTGCCATCCGTCTGTCCGGCAAAATGAGTATGACCTTGTCTTACCCAGTCGGTTGCATTTAATTTCTTGATAAAGTTTGCAAACGGTGTTTCACTGCTGCTAACAACAACTTTTCCCATTAGATCAAATCCAGGCAGCGAAGCATACGAAACTTTTCCAGCCTTAGTGAATTTGCCATACTGCTTATCGTCACCGCCCCAGAGAGTCTTTACTCTTTCTTCAAGTGCACTTCCATCATGATGAACCGGAGTAATCTTTAGAATTTCACCTGCAAACAGAGCTTTCGTCTTCTTACCCTTTATAGCTGCATCAAATGTTGGTCTAAGTGTTTTGCTTTGATTCCAGCAGGCTTCCTGAAATACTCCTAAGGCACCTTCTTTTTCCTTTCTCTTTGATTCAGCTGCTTCGGACTTCTTTTTATCCTCTTCCGCAACCGCACTCTTATCAGCTTGAAGGGCCTCTATCTTTTTTTGCACTTCTATATTTGTTTCGCAAACTGTAAATACACCGGCCAGATTTCCATAGTTGGCGAAATTGGCATCAATAAATTCTGTATTGTATGTAAGCACATCATAGTCTGATGCTGACTTGCCATTTTTCCATTCTATTCCTGTATTATCACGAAGAGATCTGGCTATTGTGGACTTTCCCGCACCATTCTTTCCATAGAAAAAGTTTACGAAAGTCGGCTCAATTACTTCTCCAGTAAAAGTCGCATCGTTTAAGGTTATTCTTTCAATTGCTGATTGCATCTTTGGCTTCATAGAATATAGCGCACCTCTTTTCCTTTATTCCTTGATTTTCCCTGTTCTAACCCACTCATCAACTTCGGAAATTTTAAACTTATATCTCTTACCTGCTTTGTAAAAAGGCAGCTTTCCTTCTTTTATCCATGTTCTGACGGTATCCTGGCTGAGACTCAGATGTACTGCTATATCCTCAAGGTTTACCCATTTTTCTACGTTCATTTCTTCGTATTCCTTGCTCATTTTCTACCTCCATTCATTGCTGTCTGCGAGCTGTATTACATAGAGAAAACTTGAATTCCATTTTCTCTTAAAACTTCTACCATATTGATTCTTTTGATTGCCCAATGCATTCGATTAAGCTCATTAAAGTTTGAATTTCCCTGCAGACCTAATTCAAATAAAAGCTCATTTAGTTTCTGCTGTGGAATCGAATTCAAAAACTGATAGTATATCTTTATTCCGTTATCTTGAACTTTTATATCGGTGATCATTCCATAGTGAGCACAATGCGCTTCATCGGTTTTCCCATAACTATGGTTTTCAGTGGCTATGATTGTTGGAAACGTTTTTATTTCAGCTATAGCCTCCGGTGTCAGTGCAGCATACTGCTTTTTCAATTCGTCTGACGTACTCTCTGTAATAGCTCTCTCTTTATCAACCATCACATGATTTGTTCCATCAAGGACATCTCCAGCGACGACTATCAAATTATAGAAATCAAGGTTTAATGTTACTGATATCGCGTAACCTTGCTGCATTCCCGGCATTGGATTCGTGATCAGAATTGTAGGCCTATATTCGTTTTTCACATTATCCGCATGGGCAATAAGCGTATTATGATCGCCCGGAAGATTGATTTCCGTCGGAGTGTTATTATGTTGAAGCACGGTAGGCTTATTTAACTGAGGCTTATTTTCCATCCTTCTTTCCTCCATAGTAATTATTTACCGTGTCAACATGGTTGTAGAAGCTATTGTTATTGCCGGTAACGTTAAAAGTGAAATTCATTTGCGGAGATTCTTTTGTACCTTGTCCCTCTACATCCGACTGCTGTTCTTCATATGTCTGTTCCTGATCCGCCTCTACTATTTCAACAATTTCCGGATCTTTGAGTTCTGCTCCAATTTCTTCTGCATAAGTCAGTTTCACATCTTTTTTCAATCCCTCACCCATAGTTCCCTCGTATGTTCTGGGTGCTCTGTTTTTTGGCGGACACCAGGCATCAAAAGTTTCTTTTCCAATTGTTGCAGGATCGGTACGCATAACACAAAAGTGCAGAATTCCCAGCAAAAATGTCTGAAAGCAAAAGCTCTGGCTTTTGACAATATCTGCTTTCGACATGCCTGTGCCAGCCTGTAAAGCGTAGAATATCTGGTTTGATTCTATTGAATCATCTTTATCTATCGTATCGATGAGGGCCTTGACCAGCCTCTCGTCTTTTTTTGTACTGTCTTTTACGTGAAGAAACTCATCGCAAAATTCAATCATTCGATTCAACGCAACCTGATAATTTTCTTTTATGCATTTATCAAATGCCGTCAAAGCAACTTTATTGCCAAAAGGAAAATAAGTGCCTCCTTTGTTTTTGCAGCTCTTGTATTCCGACGTATTCCCTTTAATGGTTGTCATCATACTTTCTAGCGGCTCCTGAAAATCAGGCACCAAAACCTTAGATAATCCTATCAATACTTCTGGTTCAGACAGCCCATCCTTCTCTCCCGCGTAATGTTCTCTTACTCCGACCCGTGGCTTTCTATCCTCAAGCAATAAGGTGAAGAACGTGCCGCCACAGAGTCTTATATTCTCTCTATTCGTCATTGATTGTTCCTCTTTTTCAAAACACCAACTCTACTAACTCTGCCAACTATGACACGTTAACTCAAGCAACTATTGGATGTCCTTGTGAGCAAATCACAGGGACTTTTTTATTTTGATGCAGGATTTTCTCTGGTACGCAAATCAGATTAAACCCCAACAAACCTTAATAAAGTATATCACAATCCACACTCCTTTTCAATTGCACGCAACGTTTTGTGATGATAGGAAGATGAGAATTTCGTGATAGCCAAATGCCCCTGCGATTGCTCAACAAAGCCAATCACAGGAGGAAATATTATGGCAAATCACGAAACTCTTAATACCCCATTCATTTATCTTCGCTCTACTGGAGAGAAAATCTCCGTCACCAAGGAACAGCACGACTCCTTCTATAAGGAAGCCGATCGCATCCGTCACAAAGAACAGGATCACAGCAGGTGCATGTGTCCTTACCGCTTCATCTGGAAGTGTGATGGTGACTGTCTTGACTGTGAGTACCACGCTGCCGGAGACATCTCCTCTCTGGATCAGCCACTTCCTGATGGCAATGGTACCATCGGCAACTATATCCCTGACCGCAGCAAAGCTATGGAGGAAGTCATCGCCGACCGTATGCTGCTGAAGCAGCTCTTTGCCAGACTGCGTGAGCTCGACCCAGAGGCTGATACCATCATTCAGTGCTGGCTTGATGATTACAAGATCTCAGATCGCGCAATCGCCGAGAAGCTCGGTCGTCCTCAGCGTACCTTCGCTGATCAGATGAAGAAGATCCGCACGGAGCTCCGTAAAATCCGTGGTTATTAATCCTACATATCGTATGTAGCAATTCATCCCTCTGGCATCCATCAACCGATGTCCGGAGGGATTTTATATTTTTTCAACTTTTCTCCGCTCAAATCCGCCACTCATCTCCAGTGGAAGGTGTAAGGCACGAAACAACAAGCCTTAACCATCACAGAAACGGAGGTGAAGCACATGAAGAAGTCCTACTTCGATTCAGGCGGTAACGACACGGAGCTGATTGCAGTACTGAACGCAATCTCCCACGTATCCGCAAGAATGGCGAGAAACATGACAATCCTCGCACAGCAAAGACAATCAGAGAAAGGAGAACGCCGCTATGAGCAAAATGAGCGATATGGCTATGACCATCGAAGAGCTGCGCAATGCAGCCGCTGCTATTAACGAAGCAGCAAACTGGTTAGCAGAACAGTTTGGTGGCACTGCTGACAACGCACCTGTCGAGAAGCCTACTGCCAAGGAAGAAGAGAAACCAGAGCTGAAGCTTGAGGATGTACGAGCTGTCTTAGCAGAAAAGTTCCGTGCCGGGCATACCGCTGCTATCCGTACATTACTTCAGAAGTATGGTGCTTCCAAGCTATCTGCTGTTGATCCGAAGCACTATGAAGCCTTGTTAAAGGATGCGGAGGTACTTGACGATGCCACCTAAAGGACATGCTATCTTATCTGCTTCCTCTTCGGACCGCTGGCTACACTGCCCGCCTTCCGCAAGGCTCTGCGAGACCTACGAGGATAAAGGCAGCGATTATGCTGCGGAAGGCACTGATGCTCACGCGCTTTGTGAGTACAAGCTAAAGAGAGCCCTGGGGATGGATGCCAGTGATCCAACAGAGAATCTCACCTGGTACAACGAGGAAATGGAGGACTGTGCCAATGGCTATGCCGCCTACATCCTTGAAATGGTAGAGGCCGCCAAGGAAAGCTGCGCCGATCCGAAGGTTCTGATTGAACAGCGTGTAGATTTCTCTCGCTGGGTGGAGCAGGGCTTCGGAACCGCTGACTGCATCATCATTGCAGATGGCACCTTGAGAATATGCGATTACAAGCACGGTCTTGGAGTCCTCGTAGATGCGACCGATAATCCGCAAATGAAGTGCTACGCGCTTGGAGCCCTGGAGCTCTTTGATGACATCTACGACATTGATAATGTCAGCATGACCATCTACCAGCCAAGGCGTCAGAACATCTCCACCTTTGAGATTTCCAAGGATGAGCTGTACAAGTGGGCAGATGAAGTGCTGAAGCCGACCGCAGATCTTGCCTTTGCAGGAGATGGGAACTTCCTCTGCGGCGAATGGTGTGGTTTCTGCAAGGCCAAGCACGAATGCCGTGCCAGAGCCGAGGCCAATCTCACGCTGGCTCAGTACGATTTCAAGCTCCCACCTCTTTTAGAGGATTCGGAGATTGAATATATCCTCTCCCGTGCAGATGAATTAGTCGCCTGGGCATCCGATATCAAGGAATATGCTCTGCAGCAGGCCATCAGCGGTAAGGAATGGGCTGGCTGGAAGCTGGTCGAAGGTAGATCCAACCGCAAGTATTCCAATGAGGAGGCAGTCATCCAGGCAGTTACAGATGCCGGGTTTGATCCATATGAAAAGAAGCTCCTTGGTATCACTGCCATGCAGAAGCGTCTTGGCAAATCCAGATTCGATGAGCTGCTTACCGCCTATATTGAAAAGCCGCAAGGTAAACCTACGCTCGTGCCGGAGAGCGATAAACGTCCGGCAATGAACAATGCAAAAACTGATTTTATGGAGGAAAATTAAATGAACAAGAATGTAAAAATCAACAATCCTATGAAGGTAATCGCTGGTCCTGACACTCGTTGGTCTTATGCCAACGTCTGGGAGCCGAAATCCATCAATGGAGGTACACCGAAGTACAGCGTATCTCTGATTATTCCGAAGTCTGATACCAAGACCATCGCCAAGATTGAAGCTGCCATTGAGGCCGCTTACAAGGAGGGTGAGGCCAAGCTCAAAGGCAATGGCAAGTCTGTACCTGCCCTCTCTGTCATCAAGACGCTTCTTCGTGATGGTGACATGGAGCGTCCGGACGATCCGGCCTACGCCAATGCCTATTTCGTAAATGCCAACGCAACCTCTGCTCCTGGCATCGTGGATGCAGACCGCAATCCAATCCTTACTCGTTCCGAAGTCTACTCCGGTGTGTATGGTCGCGCCAGCATCAGCTTCTATGCCTTCAACAACTCTGGCAATAGGGGTATCTCCTGCGGTCTTAACAATCTGCAGAAGATCCGTGACGGTGAGCCTCTTGGTGGCAAGTCATCTGCTGAGTCTGATTTCACATCTGATGAAGATGACGATTTCCTTAATTAATGGAGGTGGCAACTATGGAAATGTTACAGACTATTCTCGTTGTTGTTCTTCTTGCAATCTGGCTGTTGTTCAGTGTGGTATTCCTTATCACTGCGATCCAGAACCTCGTCAATGACCACAAGCGTGAGATTCGCGAACAGGAAAGTGCTAAGCGTGATCTTGAATATCACGAAGCTCGCATGAAGGTTTACGAGAAGACAAACTAATCTACTGAAAAAGAATCCAAGGAGGTGGTGGGAGCAATCTCACCATCTTTTTGGGGTAAAGGAGTGATCCTATGGGTATGACAAAGATACTTCACACAACTGACCACCCCTTGTTTCTGCTTTGCTGCGTACAGCTCATCATCTCCATCCGGGACCTTGACTTACTCACAATCGGGATGGTGAATGACATGTACGCAGAAAGCAGCAATGATGAGTACAAGGACTATGCGCAGATCGCTACGCAGAAGGATTTTGATGCATTTTAGCAGAATTTATGTATCTTATACAATGACAGTGTATTGATATTAAACGCGTATTTGAGTATACTATACTTGAATGGAGGTGTTCTATATGGCAACAACTAATTTAAATATTCGTACAGACAAGGCAATCAAGGACCAGGCGGAGGAAATCTTCAATGAGCTTGGTCTGAAT
>OGZX01001395.1_pt1 | contig 24236 bp, 19 predicted proteins | sample 1576881 | NCBI WGS metagenome assembly OGZX01 (sample SAMEA3541542, study PRJEB24748) | human gut metagenome | biome: human gut; feature: human-associated habitat; material: faeces | place: China | collected 2012
AAAATCGGCCGCAAAAGCAAGTGCATGAAAGACTCCGAGAGTACGTAAAAATGAAAGAGAGAAAAAAACATGACAATCATACGACCCATGCAGCCAGCAGACAAAGAAGCGGTTCTTGCAATGATGGAAGTTTTCTACACTTCCCCGGCCGTTTTCACTAATGGCTCTGCCACTATTTATTCCAATGATTTTGAAGCCTGTGTAAGCGATAATCCTTATCTGGAAGGTTATATGTTTGAAGAAAACGGGCAAATCCAGGGATATGCCATGACCGCCAAAAGCTTTTCTACGGAATTTGGCCGTCCCTGTATCTGGCTGGAAGACATTTATATCAAAGAAGCTTTCCGGGGTACTGGCATCGGAAGCCAGTTTCTTGAATTTATTGGAAGCATGTATCCTGAGGCAGTCCTTCGTCTGGAAGTAGAAGAAGAAAACGGCAGAGCCGTTAAAGTCTATGAGAAAAATGGATTTAACGTCCTGCCGTATATGGAAATGAAAAAACTGTTGTAATAACCACAAACTTGTTTTGAAAAATTGATTTCAAAATTTAATTTAGAAGAATTTTGCTATATCCTCTACATTCTTCCTTGCCGGCATTTCAGGTCTGGTCGCTCCGTATCCTACTGCGATCACGGAGACAACTTCCTGGGATGCCGGGATTTCTAAGTATTCACGAAGCTTTTCACTGTTACGGATCCCCATGATCAGAGTATCCAAGCCCATATCCTTTGCCTTCAACACCAGGTTTTCGTTCTGAAGTCCCAGATCATAACAGCCCCAGCCTTCACCTACTTCATTTTCAGCTACGCCTTCTCTTGAAAAACCGGAACGGGTTTTTACAAAAGCCGTAACAATAAGTACTGGTGCATTTGCACTGTTTTTCTGGTTAAATTCCGGAAGGCAGTCTTTTTTCACTTTTTCCAGCATTTCCGGTGACATTACCACATAATATCTGCCAGTCTGGGAATTTTTCCAGGATGGAGCCATCTGGGCAAAACGGATCATTTCTTCGATCTGCGCCTTTTCTACTGTCTTTCCTTCTTCATAAGCTCTTAAGCTTCTGCGTGCCATAAGGGTCTGGTTAAATTCCATAATAGTTCTCCTTTACATTCTTATGTACTCTCGGAATCTTTATATACTCCTGAAATCTTTTACTTTCTAACAGGGAGTATAACATATTCGGAGCCTCTTTGGAATATACATACACCAATCTCTTTTATCTGGAGTTTCCCTATGGGTAGTTTTATAAAAAAATGGTTCCATCTGGTTTTGATCTTTGTTTTTGCCTATCTGGCAGGAAGTCTGGCCGGTCATGCTGCAAACCAGTTTCTTTCCGTTGATGGATCTTCCAAAAATGCAATCCAGAAATCCTCTCCAAAGCCAGTAGCCTTAACAGAAAATGGTATTCCCATTTATTCTGCCTCTGCTGACGGCAACTGGGGCTTAAGTTTTCCAAATCCCGGTCAGGCTCCCGTTGGAAATACAACAAATGACTATTTAAAGCAGTTTAATGCCTGTTATATGGGAGAGCCTGGTGAAAAAGTGATCTATCTCACCTTTGATGCCGGTTATGAAAATGGAAATACAGGGAAAATATTAGATGCATTAAAAAAGCATGGAGTCCATGCAGCCTTTTTTGTAGTAGGAAATTATCTGGAAACAAGTCCTGAACTGGTAAAACGGATGGTAAATGAAGGACATATTGTTGGCAATCATACATACCACCATCCGGACATGTCAAAGATCTCTGACAAAGCAAGTTTTGAAAAAGAATTAAAGGATCTGGAAACCTTGTATACACAGGTCACTGGCCAGGCCATGAAAAAATATTACCGGCCGCCTCAGGGAAAATACAGTGAAAACAACTTAAAAATGGCTCAGGAGATGGGATACCAAACCTTTTTCTGGAGCCTTGCTTATGTGGACTGGTATCAGGATAAACAGCCCTCAAAAGAAGAGGCGTTCGAAAAACTGTTAGGCCGTATCCATCCCGGAGCCATCGTACTGCTTCACAGCACCTCAGATACTAATGGTGCTATCCTGGATGAACTTCTTACGAAATGGGAAGAAATGGGATATCATTTCGCCACATTAGATGATATCTGATATTCCATAGTTCTATCTTTATTCTGGATATTCCTGATTTTAAGACTCCGGCACTACAACAGCTTTACTTCCAATTAATTCCAGTTTGTCGCTGTTGCTGCCTTCTCTTTTTATATGAGCCGTTTTAACAGCAGCTCCGGATGCACAGGCCGCTGTGATCGTTCCCTGGGCGCCTGCAAGTTCCACAGTCTCATCTACAATGCCAAACTCTGAGCCTGTAAAGGTAAGGTTTCCGCCCTCCAGCCGGACTGCAGAAGGATGGTCTGCATCCAGCTCTCCCCCGTTCCAGTCGCTGCAGACAGCATTGCCGCTGGCAGATTCCAGTTCCAGGCTTCCTTCTCCCCTGACGGTCAGTGTACCTGTACCTTTTTTGATCACAGGTCCCTGGCTTTCCAGGTGGCTTACTGTATCTTTTTTCAGCTGAAGGATCAGATCTCCTTCCACTTCGATCACCGGTTCTGCTGTGTCCAGGCTTCCTGCTTCCAGTTCGTCCAAAGTCAGGATATACTGTCCTCTGCTGTTTCTAAGTGTCCAGCCAGCTTCCCTGGTGGTCTTTCCATTTTCAGGGATCAGTACCTTTTCTCCTTCGATCTTAACAGAAGTAAGAGGAACCTGGTTTCTGGAAGTAGTCAGATTGAATTTGGACGCTACAAGCATTCCAAAAGTAGCTACTCCTGCGCAGCAGGCTGCCACCAGACCGATAAACAGAACGGTGCGCACCATTCTTCCAATAAATTCCTTAGGCAGCTGCTGCATGTTTCGCTTCCTCCAGTCTCTTGTTAAACTGCTCATAAAAATCCCCAGAAGCATCAAAGGGCTCCATATAGAACTTTTTCAGGATATATAAGCACAATGCCTTTGACTTTTCCTGTCCTTCACTTCCAAAACTTTTTATCTTCTGTCCCATTTCTTTTGCAAAATAATGCCAGTCAGAAACGAATTTCTCATATTTTCCGAAATCCGGCACATCGATCCATTTACGTACCTTTACTTTGGTCCTGTTTTCTTTTTTACATTCGTGGATCTGTAAAAAATACTGAAATGAACCATTTTCATACAGTCTGCCCAATGGGAACAGGCGGCAAAATCCCGGTCTGAATGGATGAACGGAGCATCTTCCTTCTTCATTTAAGAAAGAACAGGCTTCCTTTTCTCCTGCCATTTTCAGATTTGGAAGGATCAGTCCGTCTGACATGTTTAACTCGATCCGGCCTTTTAACAGATTCTCAAAGGATAGCCCTGTTCCTGTACTTAAACGGTAAATATCATAGGGATCCAGTAAAATAGAGGATCCCATTCCCTGACAGCAGGCAGAACAGCCTTTACAGTCGCCGCAGTCTGCTTTTACCATATCTGAGGAACTGTACAGCTTTCCATCTGATATTTCTTTTAAATCTATTTCGCGTTCCATTGTTTCTTTTGTTTCCTTTCACATTCCAGCGGTTCTTCTGTCCATTTAAATCAGTTACGGCCCAATAGTCACCGGTACACCTACTGCACAGTAACTCCACAGAATATCCATTACATCATTTGTCATGGCAATACAGCCTGCTGTTCCTCTGTCTCCCTGATTTCCATGGATCTCAATGGCTCCTCCTAAAGGAGTATCCCATGGGGGTGTCACACCTGCTTTATTGGCATCTACAATAGCCTGATACTGTTCCTGGGTAATAAGGCCGGTGGACAGACCTCTCTGGGCATCTTCAATATTGGGATAGGACAATCCCAGTGCCAGATAATATTTGCTCTTGTCATTTCTGGTACATACGTAGAAACTGCCTGACGGAGTGATCTCATCCCCCTCTTTTACTTTATCACCAGTAGCCGACTGCCGTCCCAGCTTCGCATCCCAGATACCGATCACCTTCTTATTCTGCATCAGGGTCAGCTTGCTCTGGCGTTTGCTGATATAGATGCTGATACCGGTGGCTGTCGGGGTGATAGATGCCGGGTCTGGTTTGGCTGCAGAGGTTTCTGTATTCTGAACAGCATCTGACTCCTTTTGACTTCCATCTGCCTTGTTTTCTGTACTCTGGGTCTTATCTGTACCGGCTGCAGGATTTTCTGTTGCCTGTGAGCCCTTTGCCCCATCCTGGTCATTCTGGCTGGCATCTGTCACCGGTGTTGCCTGGCCATCAACAGCTTCAACGGTGCTGTTAATGGCAATGATCTGTTCTGCCATCGCGCCGGAAGCTGCTGTTACAGCCAGTCCTACTGCCAGAAAACCTCCCATCAATAATCTTCTATATCTCATAAAACGCATCTCCTTTAGGAAAACATATACCCGCTTTTTTCTATCTGCTCCCCATTTTACCAGAACACCGCTTTATGGGCAACCGCAGTTTGTTTAAGATTTTCTGTCAGTTTTCCAGCTATGCCTGAATAAACTTTCTTAGTTCCCAACCACCTGTACCTGGCTTCCTATACCTGCGCTGCTGCGTTTTTTGGTGACAATGATTTTTCGCTCGATCCGGTCCTTCAGCTCTCCTACATGAGATATAATGCCTACCAGCCGTTGGCCCTCTGCCAGATCATTTAAGGAACGGATCGCCTGGTTTAAGGAGTCTTCATCTAACGAACCAAAACCTTCATCTACAAACATAGCATCCAGGCGGATCCCGCCTGCGCCTGCCTGGATCTCATCGGAAAGCCCCAATGCCAGTGAAAGGGACGCCTGGAAGGATTCTCCGCCGGAAAGTGTTTTTACACTTCGCTCTGTTCCGTTGTAATGATCGATAACATTTAATTCCAGACCTGCTTTTTCCTTCTTGCCTTCCCCATTTTCCTGCCGTTTTAACTCATACTGGCCACTGCTCATGGTCATAAGCCGCAGATTGGCCCTGCGCAGGATCCGGTCAAAATAAGCCATCTGCACATAGGTTTCAAGCTCAATCTTGCGCTTTCCGCTAAGTGTGCCCCCTGCTGTATCAGAAAGTGCCCGCATCCACACATATTCCTGTTCTGCTGCTGCCATTTTTTCCTGCTGTCCCTGAACAGCCTCATAAATACGCCGGTTGCTTTGCAGCTGTGAAAACTGTTTGGAATAAGCTTCTTCCCAGTTTTTCTTCTCTTCTGAGAATGTATTGATCTTTGCCTGTATCTCATCTTCAGAGCTTTTCACTGTGGAAGAAATCTGGCTTTTTAAGGTTTCCATCGAAGATTTCAGGCTTTCACACTGCTGTTTTAACTGACCAAGTGTTTCATCCGCCTGCTTCAGATTCTTCTCTAATGCCTGTTTTTTCTCTGTTTTAGCTTTCAGGACAGCATCTATCTCATGGGTTGTCATAAAACCATATACCTGGCCTTCTTCTTCAATCTGTCTCTTTAACTCTTCCAGCTGTATTTCCAGTTTCTGGATATCCAGGGCCTTTTGGGAAATGCTGTCTGAAAGAGTCTTCTGACGGATCTCCAGCTTTTCTGCCTGTATCTGCAAATGATCTAATAGATCTGCTTTTTCTCTGTTTTTCCTGATCTCTGCCTGAACTGCTTCCAAAGCATCCCTGTTTTCTTCTTTTAACTGTATATATGCAGCTTTTATCCAAACAAGCATCTGCTGTATGTCCTGCATACCTGACTGTATCTGTGTACTTTGCAGATCTTCCTGCTGCTTTTCCAGCTGTAATATCTCCATGCTCTGCTTTATAAGAAGAGAAAGGCTTCCTGCTGCTGATGAATAAATGTTCCGGGTCTTTAACAGCTTATCCTGGAGTACTTTTTCCTTCTGTTCTAAAGCCGCCAGTTCTTTCTGGCATTTTTCAAGAGATTCTTTTGCCGTCTGAGCTTCTTTTAACTTCTGTTCACAGGAAGATAATTCCTCTGACAGATGCATTTTTACTTTTATGACATCCTGGCTTTCTGCTGCACTTTTTTCTGTCCCGGAACCTTCCATATGAGGTGCTTCTGATATCTCATTCCAGACGTCCCCAAAGATCTTCCCCCCTTTATTTTTATACTGCTCCCGCAGATCCCCCAGCTGCTCCTTCATCTGGCCGGCCTGGGCACTTAACTGCTGTACATTTTTTTCTTTCAGCTCTAATATTTCCCTCTTCCGGTCCAGAACCTTTTTATCCGGCACCTGATCTGCGATCACTGCCAGCTGGGGATGATGAAGGGAACCACAGACCGGACATTTCTTCCCTTCCTTTAAATGCTTTGCCAGAAGACCTGCCTGTGCATCCAAAAACGCCTGTTCCAGTTGGTTATAAACCTCCCTTTCCTCATTTCTTTCCGCAACAGCTTTCTCATATTTATCCCAGGTCTCCCATAATCTTTTCTCTGCCTGTTGTAACTGGACTACCTGGGTCTTAAACTCCCGTAACTGCCCTGCTCTTACCTGCAGTACCAGCTCTGTTCCAGCCAGTTCCGTAAGGACTGTTTCCTTCTTTTTCCGTTCTTCTTTCTGCAGCACAAGTTCATTTTCATTTTTTTCCAGTTCTGCTACTTTCTTTTCCCCGGCATCTTTTTCTATAACTGCCTGATTTAAAGCATTTTCCCCGTCTGCAAGCTGCTTTGCCTTGTCCTGCACTTCTTTTAAGGTACTTTGCAGCCGTTCTTTTTGGGCGTCTATCCCTTTCAGGCTTTCCCGGGCTTCTTTATTCTCCTGTTTTGCCTGTTCCAAAGAAGCTTTTTCTGTGTTTAATCTTCCAGCTGCCTCTTTCTCTTTTTCAATCTGGTCTGCCTTTTCGCCGGCTGTTTTTTTCTTCTTTATAAAGGCTTCCAGACCATCTTTTTGTGTCCGTAAACCGCGGATCTCCTCTGCCAGCAGCTCGCAATCTCCGGCTGCTTCTTCTGCTTCCTTTTTCTGTTCCTCAGCCTCTGTTACCTTTGGAACTAACACCTTAAGCTGTTCCTGCTTTGCTTCCAGGTTTTTCTTCATTTTCTGCTTTTGCTGTGCTTCTCCAAGCCCCCGGCTTGCAGCTTTTATTTCTTTATCCAGACCGTTTATGTGGTCTTTTACCTCTCTTAAACTGTCTTCCTGCCGTTTTATAGCATCTACAAGAAGCTGGATCCCCCGCATGGTCTTTCCCTCAAATTTCGCCTTTTTCAGTTCTTTCCATTCTGCCTCAGCCTGGGGATCTTCGCTGATAAATGCATCACCTAAATACTGGAGGATGCTTAAACGCATGCCATCATACTCTTTCCATTTCCCCTTCACTGCATCCCGCAGCCGGTTTTCAATATCCTGATAGATCCCCGTATGGAAGATCTGGCGGAATATCTCCCCCCGCTCTGTAGTTCCGGCTAAAAGCAGTTTCTGGAAATCTCCCTGGGCGATCATGGCAATCTGGGTAAACTGGCGGTAATCCAATCCCATTAACTCTGTTATAGCTTTTGTCACTTCTCTGGTTTTCGTCACAGGCTGCCGGCCGTCAGGAAAAACAAGCTCTGCCTCTGCTTTCTGTAAAGTAAATCCCGTTCCTCTGCCCTTTGGACGCAGATATTCCGGATTTCTGGTAACTTTATAATCTTTTCCCTGATAGATAAATGTTAGTTCCACATAAGTAGGAACATCCTCCGGTGCGTATTTGCTGCGAAACATTCCTGTTTCCCTTACATTTCCGCTGGCTTCCCCATAAAGGGCAAAGGTAATAGCATCAAAAAGAGTGGTCTTTCCCGCACCTGTATCACCGGTGATCAGATAAAGCCCTTTTTCCCCCAGCTTTTCAAAATCAACTACTGTCTTTTCCCCATAAGGCCCAAAGGCGCTTATAATCAGTTTTTTCGGCTTCATTCTTTCACCTCCCGGATGATATTTCCTACAAACTCTTTCTGTACCTGGCTCATAGGCTGATTATTCTGCAGCTCATAAAATTCCATAAACAGCTCCATTTCTGATTTTTGCTCCACTGCCTGGGCTGCCGTAAGCTCCATATTTTCCCTGGTCCTGCGGTTATCATATTCCAGCTGCATAATATTGGGATAAATGACCCGCAGCTTCTGAAGACCGTCTAAAATATCCTCTTCATCTGTCAATGTCACATGAAGGTAATCATCGCAGTTTTTATTTTCATAAAATGGCTTTGCAGTTACTTCCATATAACTGCCGCGGATCTTTCGCATATCCCGCAGTGGACGCAGAAAAATAGCTGATATATCTACATTTCCTTTTTCTTTTAACTCCACCACAGTAATGGATTTCTCCTGCCCCGCCTCTGAAAAAGAGTATTTAAGAGGCGTGCCGCAGTAGCGCACCTGGTCTCTTCCCACTGTCTGTGGACTGTGGATATGGCCCAGTGCCACATAGTCAAAATCATCAAAAACAGAGGCATCTACATTGTCAAGTCCCCCTACAGACACCTCTTCTGACTCACAACGCATGGCGCCTGTAACAAACTGATGAGCTATTAACACATTCCGCACATCTGTATCTATATCCATATGGGAAACAGCCATTTTCACTGCGCTCTGGTGATCGCACACTGCTTCTGCTTCTTTTTCAAATTCTCCCCCTTCAAAAGCATGGCGGACTACAGCCGGTTTTATGAAAGGCAGCAGATGGATGCACACTTTTCCATATTCATCCGTAAATTCCACCTTCTCTGTCTTTCCCTCATATACAGGAGCCACGTAAATGCCGCTTTTCTTCATCAGCCGTCCGCCATAGGAAACACGTTCCGGGGAATCATGGTTTCCACTGATCATAAACACGGGCAGTCCCATTTCATTCAGGCTTGTGAGAAAATCATCAAATACCTGCACTGCCTCTGCCGCCGGAACCGGCTTATCATAAATATCACCTGCTAAAATGATTCCCTCCGGCTGATGCTCTTTCGCAGCCTTTAATATCTGTCCCAGAATATATTTCTGGTCCTCCAGCATGGAAAATTCATTGACCCGCTTTCCAATATGCAGGTCTGATAAATGAAACAGCTTCATAAAAACCTCCCAACCTATATAATGTACTCTCGAAATAAGAGTACATTATACCAAAAAGGCACCGCAAAAAAACTTTTTTCTTTTGCGGCACCTCTCATTCCACTTGATCATGTGTATTCGTTACTGCTCTAACTGCTTCTTATAGATCTCAATTACTTTCTTCATCATTTCAGGACCTGGTGCTCCGATGGTCATACGCTTTTCTACACAGGTCTTCATGCTGATGGCTTCGTATACATCTTCCTCAAACACAGGACTGATCTTCTTATATTCCTCTAATGAAAGATCATCTAAGGCAATGCCCTTGTCAATGCACAGCAGTACCAGCTGTCCTACAATGCCATGGGCATCACGGAACGGCACGCCATGATTTACCAGGTAATCAGCTGCATCTGTAGCATTGGTAAAGCCATTCTTTGCACTGGCTTCCATTACATCCTTGCGGAATTTCATGGAAGAGATCATGCCGGTAAATAAGGACAGACAGCCCTTCACTGTATCAATAGCATCAAAGGTCAGCTCCTTATCTTCCTGCATATCCTTATCATATGCTAAAGGAAGTCCTTTCATTGTGGTAAGCATAGAAACCAGGGCACCGTAAACGCGGCCGCTCTTTCCACGGATCAGCTCTGCAATATCAGGATTCTTCTTCTGAGGCATAATGCTGCTTCCGGTGCTGTAAGAATCATCGATCTCTACGAAACGGTATTCATTGGTATTCCAGATAATGATCTCCTCACTGAAACGACTTAAGTGCATAGCAATCGTAGATAATGCGCTTAACAGCTCGATCAGGTAATCGCGGTCAGAAACAGAATCCATGGAGTTTAAGGTTGGACCATCAAAATCCAGAAGCTTTGCAGTATACTCTCTGTCCAGAGGATAAGTAGTTCCAGCCAGGGCGCCGGAGCCTAGTGGACAGTAATTCATTCTCTTGCGGATATCCTGTAAACGGGAACGGTCCCTGGAGAACATTTCAAAATATGCACCTACGTGATGAGCCAATGTTACAGGCTGTGCTTTCTGTAAATGGGTAAAGCCAGGCATAAATGTCTCTGTATTTGCTTCCATGATCACCAGAAGTTCTTTTAAAAGTTCTTTTACAAGAACGTCCATCTCATCGATCTCATCTCTTGTATACAACTTCATATCCAGAGCTACCTGGTCGTTGCGGCTGCGTCCTGTATGAAGGCGCTTTCCTGCTTCACCAATACGTTCTGTTAAAGTTCCTTCTACGAAAGAATGAATATCCTCATATTCAGAGTCTGACGGAATCACCAGCCTGCCGCTGTCAAGGTCTTCCCTGATGCCTTCAAGACCTGCCACAATGGCATCTCTGTCTGCTTCTGTCAGAATTCCCTGTTTTGCTAACATCTTTACATGCGCAATGCTGCCTTTGATGTCCTGACGGTAAAATTTCTGATCAAATGAAAGTGATTCATTAAAATTCTGTACCAGCTGGTCTGTTTCTTTTGTGAAACGTCCGCCCCAAAGCTTCATAATTGATGTCTCCTTTTACTTTTCTTTTTATATCTGCATGTATGATTATTCATTATACATTATAAATTCACATTTTGCGGCTATTTTTTCTGTTTTTGCCTATTTTTTTCTTATTTTTTTCATTTACAGCTGTAAACAGGGCTGCACCGGCAAACACAGCCAGGCTTACACCGGTGATCATGGCACCGGTTTTTAAGCCTTCCGGCTCATAGGTCAAAGTGATCTCATGATCGCCTTCACTTAAGTCTGCTGCCACAAATGTATCAAAGATGGACCTGGTTTCTGTTTCCACACCGTCTACTGTAAGTTTCCAGCCCTTATCATAAGGAATGCTTGTATACATGGTACCGGCTGTATCTGCATGAATAGTACCGGAAAGCTGCGTATCTGTCCACCTGGACAGTTTTACAGGATTCTGATCCATTTTTTCATAAAACTCTTTAAACGCCTCTGTATCAAAACGCCATACTTCTGCCTGAAGTGTTGGATTTCCATCATCTTCACAGCGAAGCTCCACCTCTGTTCCTCTTACAAGATAACCAAGTTCCAGGAAATAACCTCTGTCCACATTGTCAAAGGTCTTGCTTTTTTCGCCCATGGCGGCAGTAACCTTTTCCACCTTTTTGTTGGTCACATATACATAATACTGACCATTTTCTTCTGATGTAAAGGTAAACTTTTTGCCTTCTGCAGCTCCTTCATTGGACACTAAAACATCCCTGGTTCCCAGCACATTGCAAAGATCATTCTGGACGACAGCCGGGTTGCCGGAATCTAACAGCCAGTTGCCTTCCACATCCCCCGGGAGCATAAATGCCACAGGCAGTGTATATTTATTCTCATAAAGCCACATGGAACCTTTTCGTCCCAGCTGGTCCTGTAAGCCAGTTGAAGGCTGCTGATCCGGATAAATGCCATAGCGAATGGAAAACAGACTGTCCACCAATGGGGTGCTTCCCTTGATGCTGTAAGCATTCGTAGAGCTTTCACATCCAAGGAATCTTACAAAATCCGATAAAGAAGCATTGGCTACAGAAGAAAACAGGGATGCCGACGGATAATTCATCCATGCCCCGTCATTTTTTGTCTTGCTGTCTCCCTTTTCCACTCTGTAAAAAGTATCGCATTTAATATTTCCAGCCAGCTGTATGGTGTCTTCATTATCCTTTACATAGGCTGTTCTGCTGGTAGTAGGAAGACTGCTGACACCTAAGTTCAACGCCGTTTCCACTGCCACTAAAAGCAGTGTGAGCATCATGACCGCATCTTCATTCCAGTGCTTTCTCTTGTACAGATAAACAAGTCCCATATACAGAGAAAGAAAGATAATAGCTGCATAAAACACAGAAAAATGAAATTGCTCTGAGTTATCCACAAGTTTCTCTGCCATGATCACAAAAATGACCGCACCCCAGAAAGCCCATACCACCTGCTTCCAGGAAATTTCTTTTAATTCCAGGCAGGCCTGATGGCACATAGTCAGCACCAGGGCAATATAAATAAAGGACTGCCTGCAGGGAAGGCTGTTTGGATAATGGAAACCATGCCAGATGAAGTTTAACACATTAATGGAAAAGCTTGCATAAAACATTAACAGCAGACCACAGTAAACTGCCTTTTCCCGCACTGTTATCTTCTTTGCCCCCAGATAAAGGAGCAGGAACATAAGTACCGCCACACCACAGTAAATATTAGGCCAGTGGTCCAGACCTATCTCCGTTCCCACATTTCCAATATGGCGGGCGATCATATCAAAAATAGAAAAATAGCAGCTGATAGTCTTTGGAAAATCAAAGTCACCGGAAGCAGTTGCCTGTAAAGCATAGATCTCCGGCAGAAGCACTACAGCTGCCAATCCTCCTGCAAGGAGAGAATAAAAGCCAAAACGCACTCCTGTTGCTGCCAGTTCTTTTACTCCCTTTGGCGGATTTAAAATGACCTGCATGATCACATACATGACCATAAAAATACAGATCATAATAGAAATATAGTAGTTGGACAGAATAGAAAGTCCCAGGGTAATGCAGTAAAACAGCCCCTTTTTCTCCCGTACCAGCTGCTCTGCCCCATAGAGGATCAGTGGCAGAAGCCAGATGCAGTCCAGCCACATGATATTCCAGCTGTAAGCTGCCATATAACCGCTTAAAGCATAGAAAATACCAAAAACACCGGCTATAAAATGCTTTTTTTCAAAATGACGGTTCAGATACCAGGTAAACGTCACGCCACAGATGCCTGTTTTTATGGTGATCAGGATGGTCATAAATTCAATGATGAATTTCTTTGGACATAAAATGATCAGCCAGTTCACCGGACTTGCCAGATAATAGGCATAAAGGGCAGAAAAATTCACTCCCATACCAATATCCCAGCTGTACAGCAGGCTCCCCCCCTGCTTTAGCTTGTACTGGAATTCAGAAAAGAAAGGGGCATACTGATGGTACATGTCTGTCCGTAAAAAGCACTCTTCCCCAAATGGGAAAATACCTCTCTGGGCAAAAAGAATGATCAGGACAGCTACCGGCACAAAAAAGGCTGCGATCAGACCATCACCTGGGCGCAGGAAGCGGAAGCCTCCATTTTCCGGCTCACTTTCGTTTTCCTGCTCGTCTTTAAATTCTTCCGGTGCTTGTACATCTTCTCTCTCATCCGCACTGACCTTATGGACAGCATCCACTTTTTCTTCTCTTGCAGCTGCTGTCTGTTCTTTCATTTTCCCCAGACTTCCCGCCTTTTTTTTCTCTTTTTTTATTTCTATTTGCACTGGCTCACTTTCCTGTGATCTTTCCTGTAAATTTTTCTGTGATTTTTCCTGCGAGCTTTCCTGTAAATTTTCCTGCAAAGATGCTGCTTCCTCCCTGTTGTCTGCATTTTTTACCGTAACCGGTCTCTGGACCATTTCCAAAACTGCGTCCAGTTCCTTCTCTACCTGTTCTATTTCTTCACGACTCACTGCATTCACCTTTCCTACAGCTGTTCCTATTTCTTTTTAAAGATCCAAAGTTTGCTGAACACATAATTTGCCACCATATTGATAACAGAAACTGTCAGTTTGCAGAACATTTCATAAACAAGCCCTCTGTCTCCTCCCAGCTTCACCATCACTACCAATAAGATCCAGGTCGCCACTCCTGAAATAGCTCTTGCCGCAAAAAAGGCACCGCCCTCTTTTAATAGGTAAGAGGGACGCATGTTAAAATTGCGGAATACAATGATCTTATTTACAATATAAGCAAATAATACCGCAGCCAACCATGAAAAAGCCTGGGATACACCAACACCCATGGACATCTTCCTGAATAACGTATAGGAAACAAAGTCCACAGCTGTTGTCAGCACACCACAGACCAGGTAGCTGATAGTCTCATAATTTACACATTTTTTCCATAATTTTCCAAACACGTTTTTTCTCCTGCATCTGACCTTATATTTCTCTTTAAGCTCAAAAAATCCTTCTATAAGCTTCTTTTCCCCAGTCAGTTCTTTCTATAATATTTTAACCTGTCTGATACGGGATCGCTCCGTGCTTTGCACTCTCCCAATCCTGCCAATTATCCTTCATTAATCAGAACTTAGAAACTCCTGTGCCCCTTCTGAATAATGCAGTTCCCCATCTTCTGTGATGAACACTGCATATACACCATCCAGTGAATCAGCCAGTTTCATTCCATTTTCCAGACCTAAAGCAAAGCAGGATGTACTCAATCCGTCTCCATCCACAGAAAGTTTTGAAATGATCGTCACCTGGGTAAGGCCATTTTCATAAGGATAGCCTGTATGCGGGTCTAAAATGTGATGATAATTCACCCCATCCTGGATAAAATGCCGTTCATACACCCCAGAGGATACAACAGATAAGTCATTGATATCCAAAGCTGCTACTGTTTCCGTACGGTCTGCAAAAGGTTTCTGAAGACCGATCTTAAAAGGCTTCCCGTCTGTTTTTTCACCTACACAGACTACATTGCCTCCCAGGTTGATAATAGCACTTTTTACCCCCTGTTCTGTTAAATAATCTTTGATCCGGTCTGCAATATACCCCTTTGCAATGGCTCCCAGATCAATCGCTGTATCATCATCTGCAAAAGTAACTGTATTTCCTTCTAATAAGACTTTCTTATAACCTACTTTTTCAAGAGCCGCCTGGATAGCTGTGCTTTCCGGCACTGCAGGATCTGCCCCTGCAAAGTCCCAGAGACTGCTTAAAGGCTCAATGGTAATATCAAAGGCCCCGCCGGACATTTCACAATACTCCAGTCCCTTCTTTAAAACCTCCGCGGTTTTATCAGAAACTGTAAACTGTCTTTCTCCCGGCTTTCTATGATTCATCTGATAGATCTCACTTGTGTCGATGGTGGTACTTAAAACATTTTCATATTCCCTGCACACATCCAGAGCACCATCTAATATCTCTTCTTTATCTGTATCATACAAGGTAACACTGACAAAGGTATTCAGCAGAAAATCCATTTTATTTATGGGCTCTTTTGTCTTCTCTGTACAGCCTGTTAATGACAGCACCAGACAAAGAACTGTAAGCAGGATGCAATTTCGTTTTTTCATATATTTATTATCTCTTTTTTCCATAAGCACATTCCATATTTTGTCACGCAACGTATGAACAGTAATCATTTTATCACTATGACAGTTTTACTGTCAACATAACCAGAAAGACTTTGAAAAGTACAGGGAGTTAGTATATACTTGTAAATGAAAATGAGTTACAGGAGATCCCATATGAATCTTTCCTATTTAAAATACGCTGTAGAAGTAGAAAAAACCGGTTCTATTACAAAAGCAGCCCAGAACTATTATATGAACCAACCCCATTTAAGCAAGATCATCCGTGAACTGGAGCGTGATCTTGGATGTCCCATCTTTGACCGTACCAGCAGGGGAATGATCCCTACTGTCCGTGGAGAAGAATTCCTGCGCTACGCAAAAGGGATCATGGAACAGGAAGCCCAGTTAGACAAGCTCTGCTCCAGAAATAAGGAATGTCCCCGTGAAATTCGTCTTTGTGGTCCCCGCGCTTCTTATATATCCAGCACTTTAAAGAATTTTTTAAAAGAAGATGACCGGCTTTTTACGACCAATGTGCGCTACAAAGAAACAAACTCCAAGGATGTGGTCCGTCTGGTCTCTTCCAAGGAATTTGACTTAGGCATTGTCCGCTGTCAGGTACTTTACGAACCATTTTTCCTGAAAATGATACAGGATGAGCATTTGGACAGCAAGGTCTTATGGCAGTTCTCTCCTAAGGTACTTATGTCACCCTCTCATCCTCTTGCAGGAAAGGCGCCTTTAGACCACATTGATTTTTCCCAGTCTGTAGAACTGCTTCAGGGAGATATCCAGTATCCTTCCTTTACCCCGGAAAATACTGACTGTGTCCTGCCGGACAGTGATCCCCGCCATACCATTTATATTTATGACCGGGGCAGCCAGTATGAATTTCTCCGCCATCTTCCAGGTGCCTATATGTGGACTTCTCCTGTTCCGTACAGCACCCTTACAGAAGCAAGACTGATCCAGAGAGAATGTACCCGCCCGGATAATATATTCAAGGATCTTTTAGTCTGTCGCAGCAACTACCGCCTGTCCAAAGCAGAAACAGAACTGACCCAGTGGCTGGGCCGCACCATCAGCCAGCTGTCTGACTAACTGGCTGCTCTGTTTTTTAAGAACATTTTTATCAGATCTTAAAATATCGTCTTGAAAATAACAATATTCTCAGTAACAGAGCTAGCCATTTTTTCGTTTATTTTTCTGTTACTGAGTATTTTTTTCTTTCTGCTTTCTATTTTTATTCATATTTCACAATTTCCTTCTCATTAACCCGTGATATACTTACAGGAATACCATTATTCCATTTTTGCATCTAGTCAAACTTTTAGCAATGTGTTACTATATAGCTGTTAAAGAAATAACGAACAGATACATATAGTCAATCACACAACTATATTTTTAGGAGGTCATAATTATGAGATTCACATTACCAAGAGATTTATACCATGGAAAAGATGCACTGGAGTCCTTAAAGACACTGCCTGGCAAGAAAGCCATTGTTGTTGTAGGCGGCGGCTCCATGAAGCGTTTCGGTTTCCTGGATAAAGTAGAAGCTTACTTAAAAGAAGCCGGGATGGAAGTTCAGTTATTTGAAGGCGTTGAGCCAGATCCTTCTGTAGAGACCGTTATGAAGGGCGCAAAGGCTATGCAGGAATTCGAACCTGACTGGATCGTAGCTGTAGGCGGTGGTTCACCAATCGATGCTGCAAAGGCTATGTGGGTATTCTATGAGTATCCTGATACCAAGTTTGAAGACCTGATCACACCATTCAGCTTCCCAACACTGCGTACAAAAGCTAAATTCTGTGCTATCTCCTCTACCTCCGGTACAGCTACCGAAGTTACTGCATTCTCTGTAATCACAGATTATGCTAAGGGAATCAAATATCCTCTGGCTGACTTCAACATCACACCAGATGTTGCTATCGTTGACCCGGCTTTAGCAGCTACTATGCCTAAGAAGCTGACCGCACATACTGGTATGGATGCTATGACTCATGCTATCGAGGCTTATGTTTCCACACTGCACTGCGAATACACCGATCCATTAGCACTCCATGCAATCGAAATGATCAACGAATATCTGGTTGCTTCCTACAATGGCGATCTGGATGCCCGCGCTAAAATGCATGACGCACAGTGCTTAGCTGGTATGGCATTCTCTAACGCATTATTAGGTATCGTTCATTCTATGGCACACAAGACTGGTGCTGCTTACTCCGGTGGACATATTGTTCATGGATGTGCTAACGCAATGTACCTGCCAAAGGTTATCAAATACAACGCAAAAGAACCTGAAGCAGCTGCAAGATACGCTAAGATCGCTAAGTTCATCAACCTGCCAGGAAATACTGATGAAGAACTGGTAGACGCTCTGATCGCAAGGATCCGCGAGATGAACAAGGATCTGGATATTCCTACCTGCATCAAGTACTATGAAGGCGGAATCATCGATGAGAAAGAATTCATGGAGAAACTGCCTAAGGTTGCAGAACTGGCAGTAGGCGATGCCTGCACCGGCTCCAACCCAAGAAGCATCAACCCTGATCAGATGGCTAAGCTGCTTAAGTGCTGCTACTATGATGAGGAAGTTGATTTCTAATTCATAGAAATTCATAAAAGATCTGAAGATCCAGAATTGAATAAGAAATTTTTTAAGGGCTGCGGAAACGGATCCGCAGCCCTTATTTGATCCTATAAAGAAACAAACTGCCGATCACCCTTTCGATGATCAGGCAGTTTGTTTCTTATACAGCTCGCAAACCCGCACCTGAAGGTACTCTACTGTCTGCTTCGCAGACGGTTTGCCCGTGAATATTTACTCCATTCCTTTCAGCAGCTTCTCAACGCTGGAAAGCTTTACGCACAGTGCAAACAGCTCTGTAGCCACAATCAAATCGCCCAGAGGAGGATAGGTTGGTGCAATACGGATATTGCTATCATGAGGATCTTTTCCGTATGGATAGGTTGCTCCGGCAGAGGTCATAACAACACCTGCTTTCTTGCATTTTGCTACAATATCTTTTGCACAGCCATCTAAGGAATCAAAAGCAATAAAGTAGCCTCCCTTTGGCTTGGTCCACTCGCCGATACCAAGACCGCCCAGCTCTCTTTCCAGAATCTCTTCTACAGCTTCAAACTTCGGACGGATGATGTCTGCATGCTTTCTCATATGCTCTATCATTCCATGGATGTCCTTAAAGAAACGTACATGACGCAGCTGGTTTACCTTGTCATGGCCAATGGTCTGGTGCTTTAACTGAGCCTTGATGTCTTCCAGGTTGTTGTGGGAGGTAGCGATGGCTGCGATACCGGAACCTGGGAAGCTGATCTTGGAAGTAGATGCAAACTTGTAAACCAGGTCAGGATTTCCTGCTCTCTTGCACTCTGCAAGGATCTCGATCAGATGATCCTGGTCATGGTCATACAGGTGATGGATGCCATATGCATTATCCCAGAAAATACGGAAATCAGGAGCAGCCGGTTCCAGTCTTGCAAAGCGGCGTACTGTTTCGTCAGAATAGGAATATCCCTGTGGATTGGAATACTTCGGTACACACCAGATACCCTTAATAGAAGCATCATTGGCTACCAGCTCTTCTATCATATCCATATCAGGGCCTTCCGGAGTCATAGGAACATTGATCATCTCAATGCCGAAATACTGGGTAATGCCAAAGTGACGGTCATATCCCGGAACCGGGCAAAGGAATTTTACCTTATCCAGCTTGCACCATGGGGTATTTCCCATGATACCATGTGTCATGGCTCTTGAAACCGTATCATACATAACATTTAAGCTGGAGTTTCCATAAATGATAATGGTAGAAGGATTAACCTCCATCATATCTGCCAGAAGTTCCTTTGCTTCATCAATACCAGTAAGCACTCCGTAGTTACGGCAGTCTGTACCATCTTCACAGGTCAGGTCATCATCACTGCTGAGCACGTCCATCATGCCCATGGACAGATCCAGCTGATCTGCGCTTGGCTTACCTCTGGACATATCCAGTCTCAGATCTTTTGTCTGAAAATCGTGATACTTTGCCTTCAGGTCTTTGCGAAGGGCTACCAGTTCTTCTTTGGTCATCTCTGCATACGGCTTCATAATTTCCTCCTCTATATGTGTTCTTAAGACAGACATATGTCAGTGCCATAAACACATTTTCTTTCATTGCTATAAAATATACACCAAAGTATTTATTCCGTCAACACAAAATTTCCTTATGAAGCTAAAACTTTGACTTATGGTTATATAAAACTATACATAATTTTACTTATAACCTGGCAAATCCCCCGGTAAACCGGGGAATTTAACTGTATAAATCTCTTTTATTTTGCCAGCAGTTCCTTCAACAGTTTATTTACCATTCCAGGGTCTGCCTTGCCCTTCATAGCCTTCATAGTCTGTCCTACCAAGAAGCCCATGGCTTTTTCTTTTCCGCCCTTATAATCGGCTACGGACTGCGGATTTGCCGCCAGAATGCCTTCAATGGTGGCCTTTAAAGCACCTTCATCATTTACTACCTTTAAGCCCTTTTCTTCTACATAAACAGCCGGATCCACATTATGCTCAAAGATCTCTTCAAATACAGTCTTCGCCATGGTACGGTTAATCTCGCCAGCTGCTACCATCTGGATCAGCTTTGCCAGATTTGCAGGTGAAAAGCCCATATCATCCGGGTCCATTTCATGTTCTTTCAGCAGACGCATAGCTTCTACCATCAGCCAGTTGGATGCCTCTTTTGGCTTTCCACAAAGCTTTACTGTCTCCTCAAATACATCTGCCATATGCTTGGAATTTGTAAGGATCTGTGCATCATACTGAGGCAGGTCAAATTCGCTGATATAACGGACCATTTTCTCGGTACGAAGTTCTGGCTGTGCTGCCCTGATTCTTGCGATCCACTCATCACTGATCACCACCGGTGTCAGGTCCGGATCCGGGAAATAGCGGTAATCCTGGGCATCTTCCTTAGAACGCATAGCCTTTGAGCTTTCTTTATTATCATCCCAGCGTCTTGTTTCCTGGATGACCTTCCTGCCGTCTTCGATCAGCTCGATCTGGCGTCTTGTTTCCCCTTCAATGGCATGTGCAATAGCCTTAAAAGAGTTGATATTCTTCATCTCAGTCCTGGTGCCAAATTCCGACGCTCCCACTTCACGGACAGATATGTTTACGTCAGCTCGCATGGAACCTTCCTGAAGCTTACAGTCAGAAGCTCCCAGATACTGGATGATCAGACGAAGTTTTTCCAGATATGCGATTACTTCCTCTGCGCTTCTCATATCCGGTTCAGAAACGATCTCGATCAGCGGTACACCGCTTCGGTTGTAATCTACCAGGGAGCAGTCTTCCCACTCGTCATGGACCAGCTTTCCTGCATCCTCTTCCATGTGGATCTCATGGATACCGACCTTTTTCTTTATGCCGGACTCTGTTTCGATCTCTACCCAGCCATCGTGACAGATAGGCAGGTACAGCTGTGAGATCTGGTAGTTCTGTGGATTATCTGGATAAAAATAGTTTTTACGGTCAAATTTGCAGTACTGGTTGATCTGGCAGTTTGCAGCCAGACCTACCGCCATGGCATATTCTACCACCTGTTTATTTAATACAGGCAGAGAACCGGGCATACCGGTACATACCGGGCATGTATGGGTATTTGGCGCTCCTCCGAAAGCGGTAGAGCAGCCGCAGAATATTTTCGTCTTTGTTGCCAGTTCTACATGGACTTCCAGACCGATGACGGTCTCATACTGTTTACTCATGGCTTACTCCTCCTCAGTCAGATACTTTTGCCAGCTTAGGCATTTCATATTTTCTGGTACACTCAAATGCATAACCTGCGCGGATAATGTTCTTTTCCTTAAAGCAGTCACCGATCAACTGCATTCCAATCGGAAGACCCTTAGAGTCCATGCCGCATGGAACGGTCATTCCAGGAAGACCAGCCAGATTAACGGAAATCGTATAAATATCACCCAGATACATCTTTAATGGATCACTTAAGGAAGCTCCCAGCTTTGGTGCTGTATCAGGAGATGCAGGAGCCAGAATCAGGTCATATTTTGCAAAAGCTTTATCAAATTCTTTCTTGATCAGAGCCTTGGTACGCAGGGCCTTTAAATAATAAGCGTCATAATAACCGGAGCTTAATACGAAAGAGCCAAGCATGATACGGCGTTTTACTTCCGGTCCGAAGCCTTCAGAACGTGTCTTTTTATACATGTTGTGAAGACCCTCGTATTCTTTGGTGCGGTAGCCATATTTTATGCCGTCAAAACGTGAAAGGTTAGAGCTTGCTTCTGCAGAAGCAATGACGTAATAAGCAGGAATAGCATAATCTACCAAACCTAAATCAAAAGTTTCTACAATAGCGCCTTTTTCCTTTAAAATATCTGCTGCCTTTAAAATGGCTGCCCTTACTTCCTCATCCAGTCCTTCACCAAAATAGCTTGATGGGATACCGATCTTCATTCCCTTTACATCATCTTTTAATGCAGAGGTAAAATCACAGTCTGTACGGGCCATGGAAGTGCTGTCTTTTAAATCATGGGAAGAAATCGCTTCCAGAATCGCTGCACAATCGGAAACGTCCTTTGCAACCGGTCCGATCTGGTCCAGGGAAGAACCATAGGCGATGAGTCCGTAACGGGATACAGTTCCGTAGGTTGGTTTAATGCCGGTAACGCCGCAAAAGGAACTTGGCTGACGGATAGAACCGCCGGTATCAGAACCTAATGCATAAAAGCACTCATTAGCTGCTACAGCTGCACAGGAGCCGCCTGAAGAACCACCAGGTACATGCTCTGTATTCCATGGGTTGCGGGTCACACCGTAATAGGAAGTCTCTGTGGTGCTTCCCATGGCAAATTCATCCATATTGGTCTTTCCAAGAATAACGGCTCCTGCTTTTTCCAGGTTTAAAACAGCCTCTGCTGTATAAATTGGCACAAAATTTTCAAGGATCTTTGAGCTGCAGGTAGTGCGCATGTCTTTAGTACACATGTTATCCTTAATAGCAGCCGGTACACCTGCCAGTGGACCTGTCAGTGTTCCTGCCTCGATCTGGGCCTGAACCTCTTTTGCACGCTTCATGGCTCCTTCTTCGTCTAACGTAACATAAGAATGAACCTGCTCTTCCACTGCCTTGATCTGCTTTATCACTGCTTCTGTGGCCTGCAAAGAAGTGATTTCTCCGGCCTTTATCTTTTTTCCCAGTTCCAGGGCTGTTAAATCTAATATACTCATCTGGCCGCCTCCTATTCTACTGTCTTAGGCACCATGAAAGCTCCATCCTTCTTTGCATGTGCATTGGCAAGTATCTCGTCTCTGTCATCCCCGTTTGTCACTACATCTTCACGGAATACATTATTTACGGGAAATACATGAGACATAGGCTCTACGCCAGTTGTATCCAGTTCATTTAATTTATCAATATAATCAAGCATTCTTCCCATATCTTTTTTTGCTTCTTCTTTTTCTTCTGGTAAAAGCTCCAGTTTTGCCAGAATGCCCACATACTCTATGGTATCGTCACTGATCACATTTGCCATGGTTTTGTTTCCTTTCTGAAGTCTCTTTTAATCTCTTTCCAAAGACTTTTTCCAAATTTTTTTATCTAAATTGCTTTATCTAAACCAGATCTGAACCGGTTCCTTCTATAATATATGCTATATAATATATAAGAAGTATTTTAATATTTTTATAAGTCTTTCTTATGAACTATGGTTCCAGTCTTGTTACATCTCTTGGGAAGAGCGCTGTCTCTCTTACGTTCTGCTCATCTAAAAGACGCATGGTCAGTCTCTCTAAGCCGATTCCCAGTCCGCCATGTGGCGGCATTCCATATTTAAAAATCATCAGATAAGAGGCAATGTCTTCCGGATCCATGCCACGTTTTTCCATTTTTTTAAGGATCTCGCCATAATCATGAATACGCTGTCCGCCTGTGGTCACTTCCAGACCCTTAAATAACAGGTCAAAGCTTAATGTAAATTTCGGATCTGCCGGGTCATCCATAGCATAAAATGGACGTTTCTTAGATGGATAATGGGTAACAAATACGAAATCACTGCCGTATTCTTCTTTAAAATAACGGCCAATGAGAAGTTCTTCTTCCGGCTCTAAGTCATATGGGTTTCTGATCCGCCTGTTGTATTTTTCAGCTACCAGCTCTTTTGCTTTGTCAAAACGGACTGCGGGGATCTTACTTACATCCGGAAGTGTGACACCTAACATATCCAGTTCCTTCTTGTACTCTTTTTCAAGAAGAGCCATAGTGTACTGTAAAAATCCAGTCTCCATTGCCATAATGTCCTCGAAACCGTCAATATATCCCATTTCAAAATCCAGGCTGGTATATTCGTTTAAATGACGGGTAGTATTGTGCTTTTCTGCACGGAACACAGGAGCTGCTTCAAATACACGGTCATAAACGCCTACCATGGTCTGTTTGTAAAACTGGGGGCTCTGGCCTAATTCTGCTTTTTTGTTGAAATAGTTTAATTTGAATACGTTAGATCCGCCTTCAGCACCTCTGGCTACGATCTTTGGTGTGTGGATCTCTGTAAAGCCCTGGATAAATAAATAATCCCTGAAGCCTCTTACAATGCCTTCCTGGATCTTAAATTTTGCACGTTCTCTTACATTTCTAAGTGATACCGGACGCAGGGCCAGCTTTGTTTCAAGGGATGTGTTCATTTTCCATTTGCTGATGGGGATCGGCATTGGCTTTGCGGGCTGGGATAATACTTTGATCTCTTCTAAGCGCAGCTCAAAACCATGAGGAGCTCTTTCTTCTGCCTTAACAGTACCAAGAACTTCTACTGCTGATTCTTCTTTCAGATCATGGATATCAAAATTTGTGACGCCTTCTTCGTATACGCACTGCACCAGTCCTTCTGCCTTCCGCAGGATCACAAAAGCCACCTCGCCCATGTCACGGACATTGTGTACAGCACCGTTCATACGGATCTTTTTTCCTTCATAGGATCCTTCTAAGATTTGTGCGATTCCAAGAGTTTCTTTTGCTTTGACGCCTTCTACAAATTCCATCATATTTATTCTCCTTCCCAAGGGTGTACATTAAACATTAAATGTACATCTTACGGTTCCGGAGATTTTTATATAAATTTATATAAAAAAACGCCCCGGAACACATTTGCTGTATTCCGGGACG
>OGZX01001397.1_pt1 | contig 24227 bp, 20 predicted proteins | sample 1576881 | NCBI WGS metagenome assembly OGZX01 (sample SAMEA3541542, study PRJEB24748) | human gut metagenome | biome: human gut; feature: human-associated habitat; material: faeces | place: China | collected 2012
GCACAAGGGGGCAGAATCGCTTGGTTTTAGGGGGCAGCTTACACTGGATTTTCCAGATATCGACCAAAAGAAAATCATTGATGAATCGTTAAATAAGATACAAACGACCTTAATTGATAAAGGAGGGTTATTGGGAGGTTTGCCGGAGCAACTTAATGCGCTCCGTATTGCACAAGAAGAACTGATTAAGGCTCAGGAAGAATATAATGATGCCCTCAAAAACGGTACAGAGAGCGAACAAGAGGCTGCTTTAATCAAAAAAAACAATGCAGAAAAAGGTGTTCAGAATGCACAAACAAATGTAAGTCAATCAGCCGAGAAAGCGACAAGTAACGTTGCTACTTTAGCCAATGTAATAACAGACCTTGGCAGCAATTCCCAAATGTCTCTGTCACAGGTTGGACAATTGGCGGGAACGCTTGCTGATACTTTCTCTGAATCTGGAAAGAAGATAGGAGGGATTATCGGTGCGGTATTTTCTGCATTAGATTCCATTGGCGAGCAAGGCCTTGACGGCTTTTTAGGAAATATATTTGACTCTATTTTTAATGCGGCTTATGGCGCATGGGATACTGTGTTCGGGTGGACAGGACTTGATTTTGGTGGTGAAAGTGACCCACAATTACAAAAAGATATTGAGAATCTTACTCAATCCAATCAAGACTTGGAAATGGCTATTGACAATCTTGCTGATAAAATGGAATCTACTTCTGTTGTGGAATCTACAGAAGTGTATAACCAACAGAAGTCCAATTTGGAGCAACAGATGCGTAATACCCAAGAAATGATGCGAAGAAGTGCAGAAGCTTATAGCAATGGTTTCTTAGGTATGGGAGGTAGCCATTCTTCAAATAAGAAAATAAATAATGCCATGTCTTCAAGCGACTGGGCACGCATTAGTGGTGTTGTCGGGCATACAGTTAATAATGCCAGTGATTTCTGGAATTTAACGAGTGAGCAGATGGCGAAAGTTGCATTAGAAGCCACAGACTTATATACTAAAATTAAGAATTCAGCCGATGATGGATATAGAGATGCCGCTCAATACATGGATTCTTATATATCATACTACAAAGAACTTGAGGAACTTCAGAATGCCTATTATGAAAAACTTACTTCTACATCTTTTGATTCGGTAAAAGACAACTTTCGTACCTCATTGCTTGAAATGAAGGATAATGCAGAAGCGTTTGCTGAGGACTTTGAGGAGATGATGCAAAATGCTCTGCTTGAAATAATGATGACCGGTGTATATGATAAGAAGCTCCAAGAGTGGTATACTAATTTTGCCAAAAGCGTAGAAAGCGATAAAAAGCTTACACCAGAAGAGATGGAGGCTTCCAAACAAGATTATTTAGACATCGTTGAAGAAGCTAAGGCAGAATGGGAAAATTATCAGAAAATGTTTGGATGGTCTGATTCTACTTCAGATTCTGCCAAAGAGGCTCTTGAATCATTTGTCAGTGATATGCAAAGTGCTCTAACTTCTTTGGACGTGACAGCTAAAGATGTCTCCGATAATATCTATGACTACTTCCGTCAAGCCATGATAAATGCTCTGTACGAAAAGGAGTATAAGAGCAAGATGGAAGAACTATACAAGACCTTTGAAGACCTCTCAGCAGACGGATTATCAGAGAGTGATATGGCGCAACTTGGCTCCCAAGTAGACCAGTACATTGAACAGATGATGAAGGGCGTTGAGAGCGTGAACAGTATCTTCGCTGACAAACTGAAGGATGCCGAAGACCTACAGTCATTCGTTGATAACGTGAAGTCTGCAATGTCCTCCATCGAAGCTACCGCCGAAGATGTGACAGATAATATCTTTGAATACATCCGTCAACAGATGGTTGACAAGATGTTTGCCGATACCTTCCAACCGCAGATAGAGGAATTCTATAAGAAGGTTCAGGAAGCCATGTTTGACGGTGATATAACCGATGCTGAACGTAACGCACTGAGAAGTGAAGCTGAGAAACTGGCTAACGACATTACGACCGCCAAAGACATTCTATCCGATACTCTCGGTATCACTGAGAGCAGCCTAAAGAAGGAGCTTGAAGAGGAATTCAAGTCTTTCTCTGATGGTATATTAAACTCCTTGTACAATGCAGAAGTGACAGCCGAGTCCGTCGCCAAGGACATTGCTGAATCCATGCGCAAAGAGCTTATCGAGGCAATGTATATCGAACAGTACGAACCTCGTATCAAAGCTATCTGGGAGAAATGGAAAGAGTATTCCGCCGATGGACTTGTAACTGATGAAGAGCGTGCCAATATCAAGACTGACATTGACGAGCTGAGCAAGGAAGTATCAGATGCAGCAAAAGAAATCAGCGATGCTTGGACGGATTCGGGCGAAGAAGTCAAGAAAGCCTTTGAATCTTTCTCTGACAGTATCAAGAACGTATTGTATGATGCGGAAGCCACTGCCGAGGATGTAGCCAACAATATTTATCAGTACATGCGTAACGCCTTGGTTGATTCTATGTTTACCGCTCAGCTCCAACCTCAGATTCAGGCTTGGTATGACAAATACACCGAGTTTATGAAGGACGGTGCCATAGATACCGCCGAGCGTAAGACCTTGGACGAAATGATAGCCGAGATTCAGAAAGCCGGTGTTGATATCGTGGATGCTGCTAATGCTTTGTTCCCATCTCTTGATACGGGTGCAATAAAGCGTGCCGAAGAAGCCGCACAAGAGGCTGAGAATGCAAGGAATGAGGCAGAGCAGGAATGGGAGTCATTCTCTGATGGCATACTAAACTCCCTCTATGATATTGAAGCCACCGCCGAGGATATCTCCGACGACATGAGCGAGTACATGCGTAAGGCTCTCATTAAAGCCATGTATGTGGAGAACTTCAAACCCCAGATGCAGAAGTGGTACAACGAATGGCAACGTGCCATGGGAGATGACAACCTGACTTCCGAAGAAAAGCAGCTCCTTGACTCCATGAAACAGACTATGGTTGATGACATGAAGAAGGAAGTGGATGCTATCAACCAGTTCTTTGGAACCATGTTTTCACAGCAGGCATCTTCCAAAGGCTTTGAAGCCATGTCACAAGACACCGGCGAAGAGCTTAACGGGCGTTTTACGGCTTTGCAGGTTGCCGGAGAAGAAATCAAGAATCAAGCTGTTCAACAAACTGGCTTATTATCATCCATCGACAAAAGACTGTCATTGATAGACATTACAAACGATGATATTCCTGCCTTAATGTCTGGTACGCCCAATTTCGTTGATAAGACAAGAGGAATCATCACTAATAGCTATCAGTCCCAGATAAATGTTGTATTTCCGACAGAAGATATAAAGGTATTGACTGAAAAGGTTTCCAGTATGGAAAGGATTGTAGACGAGATGAGGACATTCCAAGTGGAGGGTAATATTGCTCGTAGGGATATAGTGGAAAACTCAGCTATACTTGCGAAGAACAGCCCCAAGATACTTGCTGGCACCGATGAGATTAAACGGAACTTAAAGAACCTTTAAAAACTTATAGATATGGCCGAGTTGATAATTAACAACAAAGATGCTCTTAAAGAGTGGGGTGTTAGAATGGGTAATAGTTTCTTTGATGTACTGGGTGCACCGGTTTCTCTGAAGGAATTCATTGAAAATAAATCCCGACTGGAACATGGAAAAGAAGTGGTGGTAAAGTCGCCCAAGCTGGATGAACGCGAATTGGCTCTGACGTTTACAATACAAGGTAGCTCTCCAGAGGATTACCAAAGGAAGAAGAAGGCCTTTTCCGAGGAACTCTACAAAGGGGCGGTTGATATCCAAGTACCGGACAATAGCAGTGATATCTATCACCTAGTCTATCTTGGGAAAAGCGTATCTTATGCCCAAAGTCTTGACCGGACGTTCGGTAAGATAACAAGTAAGTTCTGCGAGCCGAATCCGAGCATTAGAGGCTAATTTACGACATTAAATTCATTGTCGTGTATGGAAGCTCTAAATTTTAGGGCTTCTTTTTTTTATCTCCGACATTTGTAGTTATGATAGATATTAAGGACATACAAGGCAATACTCGCTTTTCAACCGGTATCAATCCCGGTGCAAAAGGTAGGTTCTCTTTGATGAAGGAGGACTATGTTGTGCTTCCCTTTAATACTTTGCATCCAATCGATTTCCAAGTAGGTGATTACGTAGACCTGCGCGGTGTCTTCGATGCCTCTATGGGTGGGAAACTGGCTAAAATCTATCAGATAGTAGACTTGTCCTATCCGACCTACAACGCATCCACCGGAGGGTATGACTACGAGCTTCGTTTGGATGCTTACTATTGGCAATGGAAAACAAAGATATTCAAGTACACCCCGGAGAGTGGAGGGCAGGAAGCGTCTTGGTCCCTTACCGCTTCACTGGATATCCAGATGGGTGTATTTCTTCGTAATTTGAAAGCTCTTGGTTATAAGTACGAGGGAAAGGACTTTGAGTTTTCCATTGACAGCAGTGTAGAGAGGTCTTCCAAGCTGATGACCTATGAGAACATGAACCTCATTGATGCCATGTTCTCTATGGCTGACCAATGGGGCTGTGACTGCTGGGTAACGGACCATGTCATTAACTTTGGTAGGTGTGAGTTCTCCGACGCTGTTAAGATAGAACTGGATAAGGAAGCCAAGGACATGAGCCGGAGTGACAGCAAGGGTACTTATGCCACCCGTATCTACGCATTCGGTTCAACAAGAAATATCCCTACCAACTATCGCCCGGTAGACCAGAGTACTGTTGTTAATGGTATCGTTCAGAAGCGCCTTATGCTTCCGGCAGGCACTCCATACGTGGATGCCTATGAGGGCATGAGTGACTTTGAAGCCATTGAAGCTGTTGTTGTATTTGACGACATCTACCCTAAAAGAGTAGGTGAAATCACTGATGTAAGCTCCTACGAAAGCGAGGTAGACAATGAAGACGGTACTAAGACGAAAGCTACCTTTTACCGCTTTACCGATACCGGAATCAACTTCTCAAAGGAATACATCCTTGAAGGTCAGGAACTCAAAATCAGGTTCGAATCCGGCAAGCTCAATGGTATGGAATTCGGAGTTGCTTTCAATCCTCTTGGCTTGACCGAAAAGAACGACGACGGCACATTCAACCCGGACGCTCAGCTTTGGGAGATTGTACAGAACGAAGACTACGGCCGTCCCTTGCCGGATGAAATTCTTCTTCCTGCAGAAGGTGATAAATACGTCCTTAGTGGTTGGAATGCCGAGAAGATAGCCGAACTGGGTTTAGTTGCCACCGCCGAACAGGAACTACTTGCCGCCGCCAAGAAATATGTAGCAAAGACCTGCATTGACGATGGTACTTATACCGCTACCCTCAACTCCATTTGGGTGCATGATGACCAAATCAATCATAGCTTTGATATCGGTCAGAGAATTAACCTTGTCAACCCCGCCTACTTCAAGGACGGGCGCTTGTCCCGTGTCATCGGCTTTGAAATCAAGCTGGATTTACCTTACGACTCCCCACAATATACCATCGGTGAAAGTACTGCCTATTCCCGCCTTTCCGATATTGAAACGCAAGTCGAAGAGTTGACTTTCAAAGGGCAGACTTTCACCGGTTCTGGAGGGAGTAATATCTACGTTATTAAAACTAACGACGCTACGGCCGCAAGTAACTTCAATGTATTCTCTGCCTTGCGTACACTCAGGATGTTTCTGAGGAAGGACTTCCCCGATGTGGCGGAAGAGATTATCACGTTCCTCAAGGGATTATTGATTGGTAAGAACGGCAGTGGTATCACAGTACGCGAAGACGGCACTTCCCAAGCTGTTGTTGACCGTCTGTATGTGAAGATAAAGGCAGTCTTTGAAGAATTACAAGTTAAGAAAGCTACGCATGTCGGCGGTGAACAGATTATCACCCACGCTGGAATGAAGTGTATTCGTGTAGAAGAGCTGAAAGATGTCTACAGATGCTATTTTCTTGCCGAGCAGGAAGGGGAAGCAATTGCGAACGAATTCAGTGTTGGTTCGCTGGCGCAGGCCAAGGAATGCAACATTGTTGACGGTACCACCCTTAATGCATCCAACCGCTACTACTGGCGTGAGGTCATGGAGGTGGGGCGTGATTATATTGACCTTTCCAAGACTATTTGTGACGGGGGAAGCGATATCCCCCAAGCAGGTGATGACATTATCGGTTTAGGACACCGTACAGATGTGGACCTTCAAAGTGCGATTGTTCTGTCATCCACTAACGAGATATCCCCATCTATCACCTTCTACGCTGGTATCAATGATTTCAACCTGACAGAGAAGGACATCATTTCCTTCGGGCTTGACAAGTCCACCGGTCACGCCTACATGAAGGTGTATGGCACTTCTTATATCGGTGCCCGTGACGAAAGCACTTACATCAAATATACCCCGGAAGGTGGAGTCGAAATTAAGGGGCGTTTTCTTACCATGGCCGGTGAGGATATTCTAACGATGTTTACCGTCATTGAAGGTTTGATAAAGTCTGAAATCTCTTCCGTGCGCGATGAAATCAATGCCCTTGACAACTACCTGAACAATGCGTCTTTTGCCGCAGATATGCAGTATTGGACTGGTAGCAGCAACATACGTATCTTCCGTGTAGATGGTCGATTGCTGTACTTCAATAGCAACTTCTATGCGAACAAGGAGTCTTTCGCCGATATTGTAAGCGAGGGTGCAAAAAGTGTCTTGCGCTTAAAGAACAGCTATATCGAGCAGGTTAATTCAAACTTTTACCGCCATCCGGATTTTGAGACTTTCGACGAACTCAAGCGCCCCCGGCAGTTCACCGTCTCTTTCAAGTATCTGGTGAAGCGTCCCGGTATTCTTACCGTTCATTTCAATGATGAGAATGAGACGGGCTTCGAAGAATATACCCCGATTTCCTTCTCAAAGGACCTGTATCCCGGTACTGAATTCAAGCAGATGGAGATAACCGGCAAGTGGAACGGTACCGGTGATTTCTACATGTCTTTCACCGGTGACATCTATGTCTATTCACTGACTCTTACCGATGACGCTCTTGCCGACTTGCGCGAGGAGTTCAACATGCGTTTCGAACTCACAGACAAGAAGATTCAGGCGAACCTTGACGAAATCAGAAGCACGGCCGGCAAGCTTGAAGAGTATCACAGTGAATTCCTTCTGACTGCCCGTAATCTTGAAGCGAAGTTTACGGAAGACCTGACAAATACCGAGGGTCGTATAACGGAAGCTTATACTTCAGCCATTGATTTATCCGCCCGTGGATTACGTGCAGATTTCTCATCATCTATAGCTGACCTTGATGGTAAGCTGACAAAGCATCTTTCCAGCTTCCATGTGACTGCTGAAAAGATAGATGCAATGGTATCTGCTACCGATACTATCAATAATACCATCAAGTCGGCAGGTTGGATCACTACTGCTGACGGTAACAAGTTATGGGCTACCATCTCTACGGTGAATGCTATTGACGGCCGGTTAACTTCTCATGAAGCTTCTTTCCATGTGACTGCCCAGAAGATAGAGGGTATAGTTGCGGACATAACCGAACAGGGGACCAACTACTCAAAGCTCACCCAGACAGTCAGTGGTATTTCTGCTAACGTAACCGATATCACCGGTAAGTATTCTACTTTAAAGATAGAGGTTGATTCTATCAGAGGTATTGTCGGGGATGGTTCCGGTGGAACTTTCAGTGAGTTCCAGCAGTCCATCAGGGAGATAACACAGAGGGTAACAAGCGTAGAGGGTGGCTTGGACAAGCATGAAGGCAGCTTCCATGTGACGGCCGAAAAGATTGATAGTCTGGTTACTGCAACCAACAGTCTGAAAGGTACGGTAGAAGAACATTCATCCGCTATCAGCCAGACAAGTAACCGGATTGACCAGTTTGTACAGAAGATTACTTTCGATTCCAAAGGTAATATCACCAACATCGACAGAGCCGGTTTAGTGACAGAAAGCAATATTGCTACTGTGTTTGCCCAGAAGGTTGACCCGTATGGCGAAATAGTCAGACGGGCTGAAATAAGTGCGTTCATCACAGAGGATGAAGCTGGTAACCTGATTTCCAATGCTACGATTCAGGCTGATAAGATAAACTTTACCGGAAAGACCATCATCAACGGGAAGTTCATAGTCGATACAGATGGCAACCTTACCCTGAATACCATTTCAGTCAAGAATGTCAATAAGCCTACTGACCCTTTCTACATTGATAGTAATGGTGTTTTCCATGGTAAAGGAGGTACATTCAGTGGAAGTATAACCGCCACTGACGGCAATCTTGCAGGTTGGATCATAGACGTTGATTCTATTCATAAAAATAATGTTGTGCTCGGTGCTGACGGTTCAATATATAACCAAAACGGTTCTTGGTATTTAGGCAACAATAACTCTGGATACCTTGCCAACAGTAATATCACCTGGGATGCTTCCGGTGATGTTGTTGTGAATAACATGACTGCTAATAATGGAACCTTTAACGGCACTATCAACGCTTCCAGCGGTCGGATAGGCAGTGATTTGTATTTGCACAGTAGCGGTATATCTACCAATCCGAACAGCCAGTTAGTTGATTTTACCGATGAGACCAGCCAGTTCTCATTAAGCAAGCCTTATTATATGCATGGCGTCATGGAGAATAAATACTTGAACATGCTCACCATCAGGCCTTATTGCTTTAAGGAAGGTGAACCCGGGTATTCCACATCTCCTGCCGTCCTCAGTATCTCTGCTGCAATTGAAGGCCGCAACAAAGCCATACATGTATCTGCCGGTGAGTGCTACTTTGGTGACAAATGTAGTTTTGCCGGTGATATGATGATCTATGGAAAGTTGACTACTCCTTCTTCCCGTATTTTAGAGATAGATGCGCCTGTGTCGACACGTGGTGTCAATACACGCTTTATCACAGCATCCGGTAGTGTCAATGTGCATGATGACTTCCTGCGCTTTACCAGCAATGTGAATGTTACCATGACAATGCCTTCTCCTTCGTCTTGTCCCGGGAAGGTTTATTATGTCAAGCAGACTGCCGGTAGTGTCACTTTTACAAATGGACCGTTCGTAGCTCCTAACGGTTGGGAGATGAATAATACCTACAAACTTACAGGAACGTACTCCATGATGTTGGTTTCTGATGGTAGTAGCTGGTTCTTCTTTTATTGTGGATAGTTTAATTATAATTTATAGAATATGAAAATCAATTTTAGACAGATCGAGGCACAGACCTCTTTTGAAGGTGGAAAACAAACCTTCGATGCAGCCGAGACAGTCGGTAACGAGATGATGTATAACGGAAGTATTCTTCTGGATATCGGCTTTGAAGATTTGGCAAAGAAAATCTACTATTCAACTGATGCGGTGGAGATTCCGGACCAGTATTGCAGGGCTTTAGAACTTGTAGTCAAAAACTCCCGGCTAATAGCTGCGGTGAAGCGCAGTATAATTAACCAGCTGAGTGGTAATTAACCGTTTAAAATCAATTCAAACCATATGGTATTAGATTCAAATCAGTTTAACCAGCTTGTAGAAGAGGTAAAGAAAGCTCTCCTTACGGGTTCCCAAGGTGTTGGTGATGTCGAGGTAGTCGATTCACTGGATGACATAGTGAGCTTGCCCGCACTTCGTCTTTCTGATATGGACGAGTCGGTTGTTGAAGCTCCTTTGGAACTGTTGTCTGCTCCTGCCAAGGAAGCTGCCGAAGAACTGCGTAAAGCCGAAGAAGGACGTGTCTCAGCGGAGAACCTGCGTAAGGATGCGGAAACAAAGCGTGTTTCTGCTGAAGGTACCCGCGCATCTGCTGAAGCTACGCGTATCAATTCGGAGAAAGATCGTGTGACGGCCGAAGGTACCCGGAAAACAGCCGAGACAGAACGGGGCAAGGCTGAAACTACCAGACAGGCTTCCGAGACTGCCCGAGCTACTGCTGAGTTCGGACGTGCTGATGCTGAATCCAAACGTATCAGTGCCGAAGATGAACGTAAAAATGCTGAGACTACGCGGGCTGGTGCTGAGTCTATCCGGCAGACAAATGAAACAGGCCGTGTCAATGCTGAAAAGAACCGCGTTACTGCAGAAGGTTCCCGTGTGACGGCTGAAAACGGGCGTGTTACTGTAGAGAATGCCCGCGTTACAGCTGAGGATGTGCGTAAGAGTGCAGAAACAAGCCGTCAGATAGCCGAGAGTGTACGCGTCAATGCTGAAAGCGGCCGTGTAACTGCAGAAGGTAACCGTGTTACTGAATTTGCTACCCTCAAGAAGAATTCGGAAACGGCCACTGCAAACGCTACTGACACGGCAGAACATCCTACCTATATCGGGACGGACCACTATGTATACCAATGGGAGAAGTCCACTAAAAAGTACGTAAAGACGGATATTTATGTTAAAGGTAAGCCGGGAGATACGTTCACTCCTCTTGGACAATATGATACACTTGCCGCCTTGAAAGCTGCTGTTCCTGATGGTTCCGGTAGTAGCGGTTTCTATGCTGTGGGTGCAGCTTTACCCTACACATATTACGCATGGTATAACGGTGACTGGCAAAGTCAGGGGCGATTACAAGGAGAGAAAGGCGATAAGGGAGAGAAAGGGGATACAGGAGCACGAGGTCCTCAAGGTGTACAAGGTCCACAGGGGATAAAAGGTGATACTGGTGCAACAGGACCGCAAGGAGTAAAGGGCGATACTGGTGCTACTGGCCCTAAGGGGGATACAGGAGCAACCGGTCTTCAAGGTCCCAAAGGGGATACTGGTCCGCAAGGGGCTACCGGTCCTATTGGTGCAAAAGGTGCAACTGGTGCGACAGGTCCTGCCGGAACGACACCTACGATTGGTTCGAATGGTAATTGGTATCTTGGGACTACCGATACAGGTAAACCTTCAAGAGGTGCAACAGGAGCTACTGGGGCAACCGGTGCCACTGGTGCACAGGGAATACAAGGTCCAAAGGGCGATAAAGGAGACAAGGGTGATACTGGTGCAAAAGGCGCAATCGGTGCCACTGGTCCTGCTGGAACAAACGCAACCATTACCGGTGCATCCGCTACAGTGGATGCCAATGTCGGTACTCCTGCAGTAACAGTTTCTCTTGGTGGTACTGCTTCTGCAAGAACCTTTGCCTTTGCCTTCAAAAACTTGAAAGGTGCCACTGGTGCAACCGGTCCTCAAGGCGCGACAGGTCCTGCCGGAGCTAAAGGAGCTACCGGTGCGACTGGTCCACAAGGTGCAACTGGACCTGCTGGGGTCAATGCCACTATTACGGGAGCGACTGCTACAGTTGATGCGAATATCGGTACTCCCTCTGTAACGGTCACTGCAGGTGGAACGGCATCTGCAAGAACCTTTGCTTTTGCTTTCAAGAATCTGAAGGGTGCAACCGGACCACAGGGGGCTACCGGTCCTGCTGGTGCGAAGGGTGCTACGGGTGCACAAGGTCCTCAGGGTGTTGGAGACCCGACCGTCACGGGTGTCAATACGGTTACAACCCTTGCTTCTTTGCCTGTATCAAAGAGAAGTATCGTTGCTACCCTTGCTTCTGCTACAAATCTGTCTGTCGCAAGTGGTATGTCAGTAGGGCAAGACTTATATATTAGATGTAAAGCAATGGCAACTTTTATTCAGCCTATACCTAATAGTGGTGCGTACACTTCGATGTCAGGCTCATCGCTAAGTGTTGCTTCGGGAGATGTTTTTGAGATTAGCATTTGGTGCTATGCAGCAGGTGCGTACTCTATATCCGTAAAAATGAAAGAATAACGATTATGAGTATTATACAAAGAAGAGCGGATTCAGGCGTTAAAAGTGGGAAATATGTAGCAGCCATATATATGGGTAAACAATTCTTTTCTACAGATTATGGTCTGAGCTTTACTGAGAAGAAATGTAATTTTATCTATCTGTCTGCATCAGTTGCTATATTAGAGGATACAGGTGATGTATTTGTAGCTACTCGCGGTAGTATAAATAATATATATGTTTCGAGAGATGGTTTGGTTACCACTAATCTCATTAAACCCAATACTTTATTTGAAGATATAACAGGGATGGATATTACTAAAGACGGAAACACCCTGTTTGTATTAGGTGAATATCAATATTTACGTAAAATTGATATTCAAACGAACACTATCATTGAGGGAAACTGGTTAAATGTTGATTATAAAATGCATAAATTAGCTGTATCAAGGAATGGCAGATATATAGTAATTGCCGGGGATTCATTTATGCATGGTTCTAATGATTATAGTTTGACTTTGAAACTGTCAAAACAAATAGAGTACCCATATTCAACTAGTAATAAATTAAATGATATGGTGATGAGTGGTGATGGTAAGTATATCTTCTATTCTTTTAAAAGTGCTTCTCTTGATTATAATGGCATCTTTAGGGTACATTGTGATGATTGGGATACAGTAGACCGGATTTCTGTAGCTGAGATTAATAACTACTATATACCCACTCAGATATGTGTGTCCCATACAGGAAAGTATATTATACTGATATATGGTAGTAGTCAAGGAAATTGGATATCCCGCGATTTTGGTAGGAGTTTTACCAGACTGGTTGGTATGGATGATGCAACCCAGTTTGTAATGTCCTCCAATGGTAAATATATTTATTGTATAAATGGTTCTGCATTATATAGGTCTGCTGATTATGGGAACACTTTTTCATTGGCACTGTCTGGGATTAATAGTTCTTATATGATTGCAATAAGTAAGTAATTTAAAAACAGAGATTATGTTATATGTAAATATCGATTCAGTAAGTAAAGTTATTAACCTCGATTTTGAGCTTGATGATAACTATGAAGTAGGTACAACCTATGAAGATTACCTTGATGGTAAGTGGGTTAAACTAAACGAGGAACAAGAAGCGTTCTATAATGCTAATTCGTCAGCTTCTATAAAAGAAGTGTTTGATTGTGTGCTAAGGTCTCCCTATGAACCTACAATCGAAGAAGTGAAAAGCCTGAAAATCTCTCAGATAACCGAGTATGACCAATCGGATGCTGTTAATCAGTTCTTGTTGGGCGGAAAGCGGATGTGGCTTGATAAAGATACGCGTGTCGGTCTTGTAAATTCAATCACTATCGAGCAGACAGCAGGGAAAGAAACGACTGTGTTATGGCATGATGCGATGAAGTACGTGATACCTATTCCTCTTGCCTTGCAGATGCTTGCTGCTTTGGAACTCTATGCTCTGGATTCCTACAATGCTACGCAGGAGCACATAGCTGCTGTCAAAGCACTTGCCACGAAAGAAGAGGTAGAAGCCTACGACTATACTTCCGGCTATCCTGATAAATTAGTGTTTAACCTTAATCAATAATGATATGATTTACTTATACCTTATATCGTTGATATTCCTCACTATGTACATAGTGTATGCGGTGAGAGTGTGTGGAGTGCCTTGGTCACTCTCTGATACTTATTATCAGTTGAAAAAGCGGAACCGTCCGGCATGGTTGTTCCAAATGGCTATGATTATTCCTGCCATGCTCTTGATGCCGGTGTGGCTGGAGTGCTCTTCCGGGAACTTGCAGTTCCTCGCATTCCTCTCATGTGGAGGACTCATGTTCGTAGGTTCTGCACCGTTGTTTAAGGAGGAGTTCCAAGGCAGGGTGCACTATACCGGTACCGCCATCAGTGGACTGGCGGCTATCCTCTGGCTCTGTCTGTCGGGCATGTGGTGGTTGCCTGCTATGGCTTTCCTGATTGCCGGGATTATCATGCTCAAATACCGGAAGTGGTTGTTCTGGGCAGAGATGGCGGCATTCGTGAGCACGTATGCAGGAGTTGCAACCAAAATAGTACAGACCATTATATAATATGTGCGATGGAGGAAAAAGCAATTCACCAAGCCACAGCAGGGGTGTTCGCCCCTATAGCCGGAAGTTTCGTTATTGACAGCTTGCAGTTGATGATACCGTGGCTGATTGCCATGTTCTGTGTCATCATCTGCGACCTTGTCACGGGAGTAAGAAAAAGTATGTTGATGAAGGAACACGTAAGGTTCAGCCGGGCGTGGAGGGCTACAATGGGAAAGATGGTGACTTACTTTTCCTTCGTCGTTATGGTGGTCATGGTAAATAAGGCTGCCGGAGGCTCAATGCACATAGACACCTACGCCTGCTTGTTTGTCTGCTTCATCGAGGGATGCTCGATAATCAGCAACATACTAAAGCCCAAGGGATATAATTTCAATGCGGCAAAGGCAATAGGGGTATTTGCGAAAAAGGTATTCAGTGTAGAGAAAGAAGATATTGAGGAAGTAATAACTAAAGAAAAGGAGGAAGAGAAATGAAGTATTTTACAGTCGCAGAATTTGTAAGAAGTGATACAGCCGACAGGCGGGCTATTGATAACCGCCTGCCCAAAGAATTACTGCCCAACGTGCAGGCATTGGTGAACAACGTGCTTGACCCGTTACGGGAGGCATACGGCAAGCCTATACGGATTAACAGTGGTTTCCGTTGCCTGGCACTCAACAAGGCGGTGAAAGGTTCTGCCACCAGCGACCACATGACAGGACGGGCGGCGGACATTACCGGAGGAAGCCCGGCTGAGAATAAGAAGTTGTTCTATATGATTCAGGAACTTGGACTGCCATTCGACCAATTGATTGATGAGAAACATTTCTCATGGGTACACGTTAGTTACCGTAAAGGGGCAAACCGTAAACAAGTGCTTGTGTTATGAGAAAGCTGCCGTGGATATTAGTCATATTGTTGTGCTTGGCAGCTTGCAGGAGCATTGAGTATGTTCCGGTCAAAACTGTACGTACTGAGTATAAGACACGTGACAGCATTCGGTATGATAGCATATATAAGCATGATAGTATATTCTATGCCATCAAAGGTGACTCCATATATAAGTATGTCAAGCAGATGGAGTATAGGTATATCTTTATCAATCGTACAGATACGGTACTGAAGACTGATAGCGTTCAGGTTCCTTATCCTGTAGAGAAGGAGTTAAACAGGTGGCAAAAGATTAAGATTGAACTTGGTGGTTGGGCGTTCGGGATAATAATAGGCTTTCTGTTGTTTATTGCTGGATGGCTATTATATAAGAGATTGAAGAGATAGAAATGATGCTTGTAGCGACAAGTTTTGCTCTGGCTTATGACGACCGAGTTTTTTTTGTAGCAAACTTGATATCTTATTTAAATGTTGAGATGTAGTATGAGAAAAATGTATTATAATTGTATTCTAAATCTAATAATGTGAAAGCAATGAACAATAATCAGTATCGGGAAAACTGCAAAAAATATTCTATTTTAATTTTTGTAGCATTGGTTTGTTTGGGGAATGTTGTCTCTTATATAAATGTCTTTCTTTGGAAAAAAGATATACCTTATTATATTTCCTTGGGGCTCTCTTTGGCTTTAGGCTTTTACTGGCTCGGTTCGGTAACTTTTCCTCGAAAAAAGAAGATGGGATACAGTGAAACAGGTATAAGAAAAAATGTTCTTACTTTTTGGATCTATACAATTTCCTTCATAATAATAGTATCACATATAGCTATTTTTATATATAAACTAGGTGATCAGGATTATTCATCTGACATAAAAGATTGGGGAGATTATGCTACTTGTGTCGCTACGTTGATATCTTTTATTGCCCTGTATTGGATTTACAAAACATACAATAGTCAAATAAAACTATCTAGCCGTATGTCTTTTGATCAACTATTTACTCAACTTTTGACTAATCATCATGTGATTTATCAAAAAGTAGTAGAAAAAGCAGAAATAATAGAAGATCAAGAAAATGTGAAAATAGATGGTTCGGCTTTTGAAAAAATGAAAGTAGGCATTTTGCGTCTTTTTTCAAATTTCCCTCGTTCATCTGACATAAGTGAGAAAAATATAAAAAATGAATACGAATTTATTTTAGATCAAATGTCACATCTTTCCAGTGTGAATATGCGGAATTATTTTAAGTATGTATATTATGAGATATCTACAGTGGAAAAAGCTTGCATTGATGATAATGTAAAATATGATTGTATCAAATTGATACAATCACAAATGAATCATGATGAGTTAATTTGTTATTTGATAAATCAAATCCAGCATATATCTAATGAAAAACATGATAAGCACCTTAATGATTTGCAAAATCGTAATTTTTTTGAGGATATAATTGAGTACTCAAACAAATCAAATACTAAGGAAAAGCAAGCTATCAAAGCACTTTTGAAAATGTTTGAGAGTTTACCATCTAATCGTCACTAGAGAAAAATGTAATTACGAGTAAAGCAATTGTATTAGTAATACTGTGATTCAACGTAAATCAGGCTTATTATGAGGATAGTCTTTACCGGGCATGGGTGAGCGGATATCGGCCGAGATTGGATAGTTTGATGGTATTTCCGAAGACGGTGTATCGAACGGTTACGAATGACATTTACCATACTATTTTGCCGAAGAAGAAGCATTGGGGATTGGGGCTGCAAGTCGGCTATGGCTATCCGGGTGGTTTTTATGTAGGGGTTGGGATAAGTTGGAATGCTTTTGTGTGGTAGTATTTGTTTCTTTATAAAGGTTGAAATCGAGGTAAAATTACCTGGATTTTGATTGTTTATATCGAAATAGTATCTATATTTGCGGTAAAATTACCTCGTATATGGATGAAGTGAATATAGAACTAAGAAAGGTACTTGAGGCGGCAGTGCAATCAAATCAATCTATAGAGTACAATGAAACGACGTTGAAAGAGCTATACCAACAAAAGCTATTAGAGTTGAAAATGTCAGGTACTCAGATTGAGAACTTATTAGGTATAAGCCATAAAGCTTTATTGGCTATATTTAATAATACAGGGGAGCGCATAGATATAATTAATATAATTAAATTAGCTCACTTTTTAGGATTATCTGTTAATGACATAATGAAACTTTACGTTCCTAATATGCCGGTTGAACAGATAGGCGAAATTCAAAAAGCTCGTGAAGCGGGATATATTATTTCTAATTTTGATATACCGACAATGAAGAAGATTGGCTTTTTCACATCTTCGGACTTGCAGACAGTTCAATCTCTGTTCAATATAAAAAAACGAATTGTTAATTTCTTTGGATTATCCACAATCTATGATTATACTGAAACAAATATTTTTCCCGCTTTTAGTAGGTCTAAAAAAAGTTCGGATAATTTGGTCAGAACTTTTTGGGTGAATTCTGCATATCGGCATTTTGAGCTGATAAATAATCCTAATCCATACAATCGAGAGGCTCTTCTTAAACTTATGCCCAATATACGTCCCTATTCAAGAAATGAGCGAAATGGGTTAAGGATAGTGGCAAAAGCTCTTTTCAATGTTGGCGTAACTGTAATCTTTCAAGAATCGTTACCGAAACTCCAAACTAAGGGAGCTACGTTCGCATACAATAATAAACCATGTATTGTTTTATCTGACTTAAATAAAAGATATCCAACTTTATGGCACGTGCTTCTGCATGAATTACATCATGTGCTTTATGACTTTGATGAAATTTTAGAACAGACTTATCATATAACTGGAGAGGATGATTTGTTTTTGATAAATGAAGTTGCAGCTGACTCTTTTGCTTCAGACTATCTTTTAAGTAAAGACAGGCTTAAATATATTACTCCTTACATAAATTCCAGGATTATAGTTGATAAATGTGCGCAAGAATGGGGGGTGCATCCATCTATAATATATGCAATGTATTGTTATAATTTGAGTGAGCAAGGGAGTAGGAATGCGTGGAAACTTCCTATTTGTAAATATATTCCATCAATGGATGTTGCGTTAGAACTATTTAATACACATCCTTTCGAAAAAGAATCTTTACTTGAAAGTGTGAAAACAATAAAGGAAATAATTTATAATGTTTAATTATTATGAAAGAAGAGAAGAAAAAACAACTTTCTGAATCAGAAGAAAAACTGAGAAAGAAGAAAGAGGCACAAGAAGCAGAAAAATTGGCTATCTTATCTAAAGCAGATGAAATAAGAGAAGAAACTTTTGATTTTGATGTTGATGGAACTATTGAGTTGAAAAATGAAGTGTCTGATATGGTATTAGACGCTATTGATGATCCGGAAGAAAAATATCAGCTTTATTATAATGTTTTACATAGAATGCTTCAAAAAGCACTTCCCAAAGGAGAGGAAAACAAGGAGGCGCGTGATTTAATATACGAAGAGAAAAACACGTTTCTTTCCGGCGGACATAGAAAGAATAAAGCAGGTATTCGAGGTGGAGATGGAAGAATGGGATATAGGACTGATATGCACGAAATAATAAATGTGGTCACAGAGTGGATTGCTTCCAGAGCTGGTATGTTTGATTTATATGTAAAGTTGCGTGCATTAAACATTGAAAAGGGATATGGTGACCCGTTAAATAAGAAGTAAGAAGTTTAATCTCTTTTTTACCCAGCATTTTGTCGGGACTTTTCCGCGTCATGCTGTCTGCTGAATTTATATTGTTCGTATATTTGTATTAACTCTAATTGTTACTACTATGATTAAGAAAATTGTTAGAGGTACAGAAGTAATTATTATACAATCGTATAAACCAACAAAATGCTTTTTTACTAAGACGAATTATAATGGGAAACTATTGTATGCTTTACATACAACATTGGTTGATGAATCCGAACAGTTAAGTTTTATAATACAGTTGGGAGAAAAGTGGGATTATGTGAAGCAAATAGCTTTATGTGTTGATCAAAATGGCTGTATAGCAGCTCCTGTCTATCTGATAGATGAACCCTATACAAACGACACATTTTTTTTTATCAGACAAAATAACAATTTGCAATGTGATAATAGTGGAGTCCCAGTTTTATATTCTTCTTATAACATAAAGTGCCCAATGTATTACGATGGATCTAATTATTCTTATTTTAAGTATAATGATGCAAGTCATAGGTTTAATTATGGAGTCCGCAGGGGAGATTTTATTTTAGCAACAAAAGAAGGGAGGGTACCTGAAAATGTAGATGAAATCTTGCGTATGCCACCAAGATATAAAACGGAAATAATTTCGATGAGTGAATTACTAAAATAGATGATTAGTATGGCAGAAGAAAGTAAATACGTATATGACGAAGAAAGCGTAAAGGCTATCATACAATGGGCTGAGACCGCGCAATTACCCCAAGAGGTAACTTTAAGTGAGGCTGAACATATCACGGATGCTAAAATTTATGTTCGTGCTAATATCAACGACATTAAACAGCATTATCCGGATGCTTTCTATAATCCTGCAATTGACAGGTTGTATCGGTTAAAAGAATTTATGGAAGGGGCAGCTGAATAAGCTGCCTTTTTCCGTTTCCCAGGAATTAAGTAATCCATATTGTGTAATTATTCCCCATGTGTGGTACTCAGTTCCACATATTTCCACATATAATTATTCCTTCTTGTTTTTATAATATGCTGATGTATAATGTATTATGTACTGATGTACATCATGGCATATCGTTTGTCCTATAGTTAATACAAAAACTATATTTATTCACTTAAAACTTACGATTATGAAAAAAGTATTGGTAGCATTAGCAATGGTTATGGGATTAGGCAGTTCAGTAGCATTTGCTTACGTGGTTTCCGGAACACAATCTGTAGAGCAAACTCAGCAAAATCCTCAGGATGAGTTCACAAAAGTGGAAGTAAAAGACTTGCCTCAAGCAGTTATGAATGTCTTGGCTAAGGACTATGAGGGGGCTGTGATTAAAGAGGCTTTCGTTTCCGAGAAAGAAACCGGTAAGATTTATAAGGTTGTGTTGACCATCACCAAGGAAGACCAGTCTACAGAGGAAGTAACGGTACTTCTGAATGAAAAAGGGGAAGCGGTTAAGTAATAAACCGATGACTTGAATTAATAGAGTAGAAGGCGGCTGGATAGCTGCCTTTTTTCCGTTCACCTGCCCTAGGTATTACCGAGGTCAGCTATTTGAGGTAAATCTTCCTATTTCCCCGATATATCCTTTGTTCTGGTCAATTTTCCGAGGTGAATTTACCTATTTCATTATGGGGTCGTGATTCGCGAGGGGCATCCATTCTACATAATTAGCAGAAAATTATATACCTAAAACTACATATTTCGCTTCAAATTATATAATTGCTGGCAACAATTCCCGCTTTCTTGGAAATTTATTACGCAAAACCGGAAATAATATACGTTTTTTAGAGAATTATCCTCTCTAAAATCGTTTTATCTGTTGGTGCTTTCTTGATAAAGTCATTTCCGATCACATAAGCATCCATCAGTGCCGCATCATAAGGTTTAAGCAGAGCGGAAATATCAGCTTTTGAAAGAGCGGATTCCAGCCACTTTTCTTCATTCTCTTTCGAAAGGATTGCCGGCATTCGATGCTTGGTGTTATGAATGTAGTTGGTGAGAGGATTGGTATCCGTAGTTATGATAGAGAACGTTGTATGCTCAACTCCTGTTGACTTGTCCAGCCAAGTATCATATACCCCAGCCATTGAGAATATTTCTTCATCTTTCAGATAGATATAGTAGGGTATCTTCTTACTTCCCTCATGTCTCCATTCAAAGTAACCGGTGCTTGGCACGATACAGCGTTTCTTCATAATCGGCTCACGGAATGAGAGCTTTTCAAAGATAGTATCTGCCCGGGCATTAAGTGTCATTCGCCGAATTTCATCTGCATTAGTTTCACTTTTGGTCCAAAAAGGGATTAGGCCCCAATTGAAAACCTGAACCTCATCACTCTTTGTGATTATTGGATATTTCGGAAAGTTGAAGGCATTAACATGATATTGCTCATTGAGAATGTCTTGGTATATCTCAACTACATCCGACTTCCGGCCATATCGAGCAGCCAGTTTGATTGCTTTAGCTGACATTGAATTATGGAAACACATAGCTTACTTACATTTGACGATTATTATTTCATTGATATCAGTAGTATAACATTGGGAAAGCTGTTCTTGTTTAAGTTTCCAATCTCTTCCTGAACCCTGTACTGCAAGTTTGACATGATGCTGAAACTTTCCATTAATTTTATCTACTACTTGCATTAGTCTTTCTCGTTTTTCTCGATCAACAGAATCAAAGAGTCCCAATTGTGCATTATCAGTTATTTCAGTAATGATAACCCCTGCTTTTTTGTATTGGTATCCAGGAAGGAAAATTCTTCTTAATCCCTCCAGCGCATAATGCACTATTTCTAAAGTATCAGAGGTGGGAATTGGCAGTTGTACAATTGTATTCTTCCAATATTGGGGAAGATCCTCCCGGAAGTTATTTGTATGAATGAAAACCATGAGTGACTGGGCGAAAGATTTCTGTTCCCGAAGCTTTCGCGCACAAGTGGAGGCATGAGTTGCTATAGCCTCTGATATGGTATCAATATCTTCTACCATTTTACCAAAAGAGCGGCTGGTGCATATTTGTTTTTTAGCTGGTGGTGCCGTTTCCATATCAATACACGATATTCCTCTCAGTTCTTTCCATGTACGTTCACCGATAACAGTCATATTCTTTCTAACCCATGAACCGGGCAGTTGTGTAAAATCAAAAGCGGTCTTCACTCCTTGTTTTTCCAACTTTGTCGCTTGCCGGCGACCAATTCCCCATACATCGCCAATTTCAAACAGTTTTAATGCCTTAATTCTCTTTTCTTCGGTGTCAATGATACACAGCCGATTATAAACCGGGTATTTCTTTGCAAATTTGTTTGCCATCTTTGCAAGTGTTTTGGTTTGAGCAATGCCAATACTTACAGGTATACCGGTACCACGAGATACTTTCCGTACAATGTTCGCTCCGAGTGATTGCAGGTCTTTAATCCCTGCCAGATTGAGAAATGCTTCGTCAATGGAATAGACTTCAATTTCAGGTGCCATATCAGCTAACAGTGACATAACACGCCCAGACATATCACCATATAGGACATAATTTGAAGAGAACACGGCAATATCATGTTGCTTTACCAAGTCCTTTATCTGATAAGCCGGAACTCCCATCTTAATACCTAATGCTTTTGCTTCGTTAGAGCGTGCAATAACACATCCATCATTATTACTTAGTACAATGACGGGCTTTCCATTCAATGAGGGATTGAAAGCTCTCTCGCATGATGCGTAAAAGTTGTTGCAGTCTACAAGACCGTACATCAACGTCTCCTCCGATTCTTTTTAATTGTGTAGGTTACGATCCCCCAAACTACAAAGTCATTTTCGGGAGTTACTTTTATTAAGGGATAATTAGGGTTTGAAGGGATAAGCCAAGCGGCATCTTTTTCTAATCGTACCCGCTTGAGGGTATATTCGCCATCAACATAGCAAATAGCAAGGTCATCGTCCAGCAATTCCAACGATCTATCTACAACAAGAATGTCACCGTCTTCTATGCCTTCATCACGCATAGAATCGCCTGCTACACGTGCATAGAAAGTTGTTGCTGGATGATTAACTATTTCTTTATTTAGGTCTATAGCTTCTTTGAGATAGTCTTGTGCCGGGCTGGGAAATCCTGCACGAACCCCTTCGTCTGCATAGGGTAGGGGCAGACTTGAAGAAATGTCAATCTTATGTATCTCTATGTTCCTTTTCATCGTGGCAAATAAACAAAGATATATTGTATATAGTTGCCTGTATTTGTATTTTTTAGGTTAAAGAAGAAGGCAGTCTTTAGGCTGCCTTCTGGAATACCAAGTTCATCAGCACATTTCAACAATCCCGTTTGGTATTCTGCTGTAGTTACTAATGAGCTTTGAAATAGTTTAGTCCGGGTACAAAAAATCCCCGTAGCGGCTCAACTACGGGGACAGTATTAAATATCATGATTATCCTTTCATCATCATAATATCCGCTCTCATCTCTATGTAATCTTTATACTTCTCCGGATTATTCACATAATCTATTACTCTGTTGATTGCTATCTCCGCTTGTTTTTGTTTGACTTTGGTATAGTACCTGATAATGCCTTTACTTTTGTCTGAATGTCCCAAACAGTAGTCTATCACTCCATCCGGGATTCCTAGTTCTGATGCAAATTGGGCGAAGGTTTTGCGAGCGGAATAGAAGCATAGTGTTTGCTTGATTCCTAAATGCTCTTTCAGCTCTCTCATGCAAAGGTTGATATACTTTTGTAAATTAGAATAGGTGTATGAATACCCTAAATCTAGCACACCTTTTTTATTAATATACCTATTTATTATGGTTCTTGCTTCTGGATGTATCGGTATTGTAATGTTTGCTTTTCCTGTCTTTGCATGAAGTGTCTTAGTTCTCTCGAAAGAAAGGATATCTGACGATAGATTAACTGACAATAGGTCTTTTAAGTTTATTCCACATAAGTAAAAAGATAGCAAAAGCATGTCTTTCCCTAAATTAATCCTCTTCCCCTCTAATTGGGTGTTTCGTATTCTTTGAAACTCCTCTATTGTTAGGTCACACTCCTTTGGTTCGGCAGTCGGGATTTTGGTGTAAGCAAAGGGGTGTACATCTTGTTTGAGAATGCCGGCTTTAATTAATTCGTTGATTCTTGCTTTTAGGTGAGTTAGTCTTAATCCTATATTTCCATTGGCGTAGCCTTTTCTTATCATCCACTTTTTAAAGTGTTCTATTAATAATGTGTTGATAGCAGGGATGGGAACGTCCCCTTCGGCATTAGCAAATATACGGATTGTTTCTTGGTTCATCTTTGCATAGCTTTCTCTTCCTTCTATTTCAAACTCTGCAATACGCTTCTTCCAGTATTCAATAAAGGAAATATGAGATGGCTTTTCTTTAGAAAGAATAATCTGCTTGATTTGGGAGGCTGTTAGCCAGTCCTTATCTTCTATAGAATCATATTTTTCTTTATATTGTGAGAATACAAACTCTAATCGTTTGTTCATGACACTTGCATCTTTGCGATATGCGACCTTTCCGTTTTCGAATTCTGCAATATCATTCAATAGGAAAGTCGTTTTGATGTAAGCCCGCTTTTTCTTTTGGGAGATGCAGACTAAGATTGGAAGTCTGCCATCCTGTTCCTTAATAGAACTTAAAACTGTTAATCTGATTGTTGCCATAAACTGAATAATCAAACACAATCCTACTATACAACTTTAGCCATATATATTTGCAGAAATGTGCTTTTTTTTTATTCAGGTGAGACTTTTTCGAAAGAAAAACGCTGATTAATTTGTTTATAATCAGCGTTTTAAAGGAGAGCCGCTAGCCAGACTTGAACTGGCGACCTACGCGTTACGAATGCGTTGCTC
>OGZX01001398.1_pt1 | contig 24225 bp, 11 predicted proteins | sample 1576881 | NCBI WGS metagenome assembly OGZX01 (sample SAMEA3541542, study PRJEB24748) | human gut metagenome | biome: human gut; feature: human-associated habitat; material: faeces | place: China | collected 2012
AGCCGTTTTCATTTCCAGGATACGGATATCCAGGTCGGGATGTTTTTCCGATAGCTGCTGGAAGAAACGGGGAAGCAGATAAGGGGCAATCGTTGGTAAAACGGCCAGGCGGAAAGTTCCTTTCAGCGACTGTTCTTCTTCATTCACGATATCTTTTATCAGGGAGGCCTGGTATAATACGGTACGGGCCTGGTCGATTACCTTCCGTCCGGCCGGAGTAGGACAGACAGGTTGCATATTTCTGTCGAATAATTTAATACCCAGTTCGTCTTCCAATTTTTGGATCATCATACTGAGAGTAGGTTGTGTTACTCTGCAATGTTCTGCAGCTTTTGCAAAGTGGCGGAATGTATCTACCGCCAGGATGTACTCGAGTTGCTGTATATTCATACTGCTTTAGTTTTTTTTGTTCATAAAATCTTTCGGCAAAACTCCAAATTGTTTCTGGAAACATTTGGAGAAATAAGAAGGGTTGTTGAATCCAACCTGGTAACATATTTCGTTGATACGATATTTCTGTGTTGCTAACAACTCTGCCGCTTTCTTTAAACGGACAAGCTGTATCAGTTCATTCGGGGTCATTTCTACCAGCGTTTTTATTTTGGCAAACAATCCCGACCGGCTGATGCATAATTGTTCTGCCAATACATCGATGGAGAAGTCGACATTCGATATATTCTTTTCAATGATCTCGTTCATCTTCGACAAGAACTGTTCGTCAGCCTTATTGACAGCTACACTATCCAGAGGAACGAACGGCATTTCTGAAAACTTTTTTCTCAGTTTTTTCCGCGATTCGAGCAAATTCTCGATTTGGGCACGTAATACCTGTGTCGAGAAAGGTTTTTCGATGTAGGCATCTGCTCCGGACTTTATACCGGTTACTTTCGATATATTATCGGTTTTCGCAGTCAGCAATACCAATGGGATATGGCTGTAAGAAACGTTTTCCTTTACCTCTTTGGCAAAAGCGAAACCATCCATAACCGGCATCATTACGTCGCTTATGATAAGATCGACTGGTTGTTTTTTCAGCTGTTCTAATCCTTCCTGACCGTTTTCTGCCAATAGAATATTGTATGTCTCTTTGAAACTGTCATGGAGGAAGCTCCTCATGTCGGTATTGTCTTCTACGATCAATAATGTGGGACGGCCGGAAGATACGACTAGTTGACTGGTAGCATCTTCGGTGTACGGTTCCTCTTCGGGAACCGTATAGTCGGTCACTATATCCTTTTTAGATTTTGCGGGAGCAACATTGGGTTGTTCCAATGGTATTGTAACAGTAAATGTTGTTCCTTGCTCTGCTTTACTTTCTACTTCAATCATGCCATGATGGGCATCTACCAGTAATTTAGCCAGCGAAAGTCCGAGTCCTGTACCTGGTTTATGGCTCTGGGCTATCTGATAGAAAGGAAGGAATATATTATTCTGTTCCAGTTCGGATATTCCCCGGCCATCATCCGAGACTTTGATGATAACAGCTCTATTATGAATCCCGCAGGTCATCGTAATTTTGCCGGAAGCGTATTTGGTGGCATTGGTGAGCAGGTTACTGATGACTTTAGTTATCGCTTCGGGATCGACAATGGCCATAATTCCTTTATCCGGCATATCAAAAGAAAAGGCGATACCTTTTTGTTCGATCATCGGTTTGAAACGATCATACAGGTTCTGGAGTAATTCGTACATATTTTGTTCGGAGAAGTTGATCACGAATGCTCCCTGTTCCGCTTTCCGGAAATCCAGCAACTGATTGACCAATGACAGGAGTCGCTGACTGTTGCGATCGATTATATTTAATGCACTCTGGATCGTTGTAGGAAGAGTTGATGAGGTTTCCATTATCTTTTCGAGCGGTCCGATAATTAAAGAGACCGGTGTTCGTATTTCATGGGCGATCAGGGTAAAGAAATTGATCTTGGCATCATGCAGTTCCTTCTCTTTTTCCACACTCAGTTGAAGCATGCGGGCTTTATGACGTTTTTCTGTTCGTAGCTTCATTGCATATATAATGTAGCATAGCAATCCTATGACTGATATGATATAAATGAAATAGGCCAAATGTGAACGCCAGAAGGGGGGATGAATGATTATATCTACGGTTGTAGCCTCTTCATTCCATACGCCATCGTTATTTGAACCCATTACATGGAACTTGTATTTACCGGCCGGTAAATTAGTATAGGTCGCTTTTCGCTGGTTACCTACAAAGTTCCAGTCTTTGTCGAAACCTTCCAGTTTATATTTATACTGGTTTTTGGCCGGTACACTATAACTGAGGCTCACATATTCGATGCTGAATACATTATATTTGTAAGAGAGTTCAATTTCTTTAATGCTGGTCGTCGATTGAGGAAGGATACCTTTCTCTTCGATTTTTACATCTTTATTGAATACCTGCAGGTTTGTAATTACTACCGGCGGTATATAAGTATTAAGGGTGATGGTACGAGTATCGAGTTCGCAGAAACCGTTGGTGGTTCCCAGATATAAAAGTCCTGAGGATGCCAGTAAGACGGCATTGACCCCATATTGGTCGCTTTGTAGTCCATCGCTCTTAAAGAAGATCCGTTGTTTTCCGGTCTCTAGGCAGTAAGATATAAGCCCGTTAATCGTACTGATCCATAAATAGCCCAGATTAAAAACGACACCGGTAACGGCTGCTTGTGATATATTCAGCGGTACACGTACGAAGTTTCCGATTGTTTTATCAAACCGGCATATTCCGTTATCGGTTCCTACCCATAATTGTTGTTTGTCATCCAGGCAGAGACTATTTATCTGGTTGGTCGATAAGGTGTTTTTATCATCAGGGTTTAATGTATATTGTTCCCATTTTTCTGTTTTCGGGTTAAAGCAAAAGAGTCCTTTACCCAGTGTGGCAAACCATATATTGTCGTCTGAATCCTGCAATATACAACTGGTAGTTGTTCCTGTTTCTTTGACTTTATTGAAACCATCGTTTGGGCGGTCATAACGCAGGATGCTCTGCATGGTTCCCACCCAGATATTGTTTTGTTTGTCTTTATAGATAGAATACACACTGCTCATATCTGAGGGAATCTTATCGGTTGAGTCGGCGAAATATTGGGAGAATTTACCGGTTCGGGTATTTAGTATATTCAGATTACCGGAATAGGTTCCGATCCATAAATTCTCATTATCCAGGAATAAGGCGTGGATATTATGGTAGGATAGACTGTTACGGTTCGGATCCGGCTGATAATTCGTGAATTTTTTGTTTTGCGTATTAAAATAACTCAGGCCGCCATCGTCTGAACCGATCCAGATATTACCGGATGGATCTTCACAAAAACAACTGATAATATTTCCACCGACAGAATTACTATAATCCGAATGGGTATATCCGTTGATCATTCCTTTCATCGGAGCGGCATAGTTGACACCGCCATGATAAGTACCGACCCAAACACCTCCTTCCCTGTCTTTATAGATGGGATAGATAAATTTATTGGAAAGGCTACTGTTTTTTAATTCGGTGGCAGTCATTACTTCTGCTTTCTTCGTCTTTGTATCAAAATAAGCAAGCCCGTCGTCGGAGCCAACTAATAAAATACCCGGTTGATATTCGGTGATGTAGTGAACGTGAGAGATTCCGTTCGGTGTTCCCGGAACCAGGAATGATTCTATTTTTAATGTCTTTTTGTTTAGCTGACAAATGCCATGATTCCAGGTTCCTATCCATAGATTATCTTCGTCTCCGTCTTCAATGGCATAGATCCGCAAGTCGCAAGACTCTCCGTTCATCTTCGCTATCTGGTATGTGATGAACTGATCGTTTTCCGGGTTATAGCGATTTATGGTTCCTTTGTTTTGTTGGGAAGCAACCCATATCGAACCTTGATTATCGATGTGTAAATATAATATTGTGTTTGAAATCAGTGAATTGCTTTTATCCGATATGGATTCATATTGTTTTAGTTGCTGTGTTTGTTTGTTGAAACAGAAAACACCTTGACTTAATGTTGCAAACCAGATATTTCCGTTGGGGGCTTCAGCAATAGCTGTTATGTTACTCTTGATTTTTGTCCCATTGTCTGTCTGAATAGCAAAGTATCTGAATTGTTCCAGTTCCGGATTGTAGATATAGACGCCTTCATCTGTTCCTATCCAAAATATTTTTTTGGAATCTTCTAATAATGAATATATATAATTATTGCCAATAGAAGTAGAGTCGCCTATTATATTCTTAAAAACTTTCACATGATAACCGTCAAATCTGTTTAATCCGTTTTCCGTGCCAAACCACATAAATCCCCGACTATCCTGAATGATACTGCGGACTGTATTGGAAGATAATCCGTTTTCAACTTCATAATGAATGAACTTGAATTGTTCCGCATAAATCCATTGGTAGGATAATAGGAATACTATAATAATCTTAATGTATCGGACAATAGATAGTGCTCTCATGTTATTTTGAAGATACAGTATTGAATACAAAGGTAGAAAATATATAGAATATCTTAGTGGTGCAGGTAAAAAATACACTATTTCTAAATGGGGATTAAATGCATTGCCTGATTTGAAGGTTTCATATAGTGTAAATTATAGATGGTTATAGGTTATTCTATTTGCCGAAATAAATTGAGACAAAATGTTTTCTAATCCATTATATTTGTGTTAATATGTCTGTTTTTTTGATGGATAGATAACGCTCGAATATTTCAGAATAATGCTTTTGGAGTATTTATTGTTACAATAATTAACAGATATCCCCGTAAATCATTTTCAGAAACTCGTTTTAAAGAAATTATCACTTCGTTTAAAACGAATTTTTTTTTGTTTTAAACGAAGTGGTGGTTTGTTTAAGGTGGAAAAAATGTTAAAACATATTATAAATGAAATGGCCTGACACTTTTTAGAGCTCGAATTGTGTGTTTTTTAGCAGCTTTTGTCTTTGGGTTATCTGTAAAAATGGATGAAATTAAAATGTCATAAACAATATGAATATTGATTTTGAGAAATAAACGGATGTAATAAGCAGAAAAAAATATCTATCTGTTGTATTGTCCAGGTTATAAAATACTCTTTTGATAATACTAAACCTCCGGAGAATCTCGTAAAATCTATCTATTCCGGTCTTCCCCTCGTACAGCCAAACCAGAGATAGGATGAAATAGCATTTTGACACATTGGACTTTCAATCATATGATAGTTTGTAATTTTTGTTATGGAATCTCTATGGTAAAATATAAATTTTGTCTATATAAATAGAAAAATAGTATGGTTGTATTGTTTAATGTATTGAATGTCAATGATTGTTTGATTTATTTGGAAAAGTCTGTTTTGGACTATTTTTTGCCTGAATTGTTTAATTCTTTCATAATAAATATTACATTCTCTTTTCCTTTGTAGTAACAAACGGGTTATAAATCTAATAATCTATTAGTATGAAAAAAGTAAAAGAAAACAAATTGGAAAATTTGTATCCTTTGTTTCCTGTAGAAAGCTCGAGCTGCTTTAACAAGAACAAAGCGAAGCTGGTGGTAATGGGATTGCTTGGCCTATCACCGGTATTTTTTGTAGCGCACGCTACCGCATCTGATGTGTCACATCAGATGAATAATGGTATACAAGTTGTGGAAAACTTGCAACAAGAAAAGAAAGTAACCGGTACAGTAAACGATCAGCAAGGTATTTCGGTGCCGGGTGCCGCTGTACAGGTTAAGGGCACAACGATCGGTACAGTGACCGATATAGATGGTAATTTTGAACTGGAGGTGCCATCAGGGGCAGTTTTGGTAATCTCTTATATAGGTATGCAATCTCAGGAAATAGTGGTTGGTAACAAGACTGTATTTAATATAGTTTTGACGGAAAATAATATCGGATTGGATGAAGTAGTCGTAGTTGGTTACGGTACACAAAAAAAAGCTACTTTGACCGGATCTATCTCTTCTGTAGGAGGTGATGAACTGAAAAAAATAGCAGCAGTCAACTTGAGTAATACATTAGCCGGTAAGACAGCCGGTGTAATTGCTAATACACGCTCGGGTGAACCCGGTGAAGATGGGGCTACGATACAGATTCGTGGTGTCGGAACTTTTGGAAGTACTAGCCCATTGATCGTAGTAGATGGTATTGCAGATCGTAGTTTCAGCCGTTTGAATCCGGAAGATATAGAATCCATTTCGGTATTAAAGGATGCTTCTGCTGCCATCTATGGTTCGCGCGCCGCCAATGGTGTTATTTTGGTTACCACTAAACGAGGTAAAGAGGGAAAGACTTCTGTAAACTATAGCGGACGTATTGGTTTCTCACAACCCACACGGGTTCCGGAGATGTTAAGCTCTCCTCAGTATGCAACTTATATTAATGAATATCAAGTTGGACATGGATATGATCCGACTTTTAGTGATACTCAAATTGGATATATGGAGAGTGGAACAAATCCTTATCAGTATCCGAATACAAATTGGTGGAATACAGTTGCTAAAGATTGGGCTACTCAAACAGAACATAGTGTTTCAGTTAATGGAGGAAATGACAGAATTTCTTTTTATACTTCCGCTCAATATATGTGGCAGGATGCAATTTATAAAAATGCGGCCCAGGACTATGGACAATTTCAATTGACATCCAATATTGATGCAAAAATTGGTAAGTATATTAAAGTCGGTTTAGATATCCAGGGACGTCAGGAAAAACGTACACGTGGTGTTTTCGAGACAAATTACCTCTTCGACTTTTTCATGAAATGTAAACCGATCATCGGAGCTTATTCTCCAGATGGGCAATATCCATTGGTTGGTTTGGAATATGCAACAACGAACCCTGCGTTAATGGTGACAAAAGAACCGGGTGAAGCTAAAAATACTTATAACTTATTGAATGTAAAGCCTTCATTGCGGGTAGACCTGGACTTTATTACCAAAGGTTTGTATGTTGATGCTTATGCCGCAATGGACTTTTCTTTTCGTAATGGAAAAACGATCAATCATCCGTACGATGTATACGAATATAGATCTTCCGGCCAGGAATCACAGGGCATATGGGGAGATTATGTGAACAGGCGTGATCAAACTGGTACGATCAGTGTTTATTCATGGTCCGATAATTCCACACGTACGACATTGAATGCCCGTTTGGGATATAGTCGTACATTTAATGTAGATCATAAAATAGATGCTTTTGTTGCTTATGAGCAAAGTAAGTATGGTTTTAATAGTTTAACGGCTTATCGTTCTAATTTCCTTTCAACGGAAATACCGGAAATCAATGCGGGAAGTGATAATCCGGAAGATCAGTCAAATAGTGGATACTCAACAAAAACAGCCCGTCAGAATATTTTCGGACGTGTAAATTATGGATATAAAGATAAATATCTGGCAGAAGTAACGTTGCGTTATGATGGATCTATGAATTTTGCTCCAGGTCGTCGATGGGGATTGTTCCCTGGTTTTTCTGTGGGTTGGGTAATGTCGGAAGAAGCTTTTTGGGAAAATCTGAAACCAACTATCAATTTTTTCAAACTGAAAGGTTCTTGGGGACTAATGGGTAATGATGATATTTCGGCATTCCAGTATTTGTCTCAGTATTTATTTAATGGAAGTAGCGTTCAGTTTGGATCTTTAGATAAAGGAATGTATCTGGCTCGTACAGCAAATCCGTTGGTAACATGGGAAACAGCTCGTACAACAAACCTGGGCTTCTCTTCTCAATTTTTGGGTGGTAAATTTAGTTTGGATGTCGATTATTTCTTTTCTAAACGTAGCGATATCTTAGTTACTCGCAATGCTTCTATTCCTAGTTATGCAGGGTTATCTTTACCTGCGGAAAATATTGGTAAGGTTAATAATAAAGGAATTGAATTCATTGCTTCTTATCAAGACAAAAATGATGAATTCTCCTGGGGAGTAACCGGTAACTTTACGTTTGCAAAAAATAAAGTGATTTATCAGGACGAAGCGATTTCAAAAGTTGATTGGAGACGAGTAACAGGTCATGCAATGGGAGGATTGGAACTATACAATGCAATAGGTATTTATCAGACTCAGGAACAGATAGATAATTCTCCTCATTTACCAGGAACTCAGATTGGTGACTTACAGTATGAGGATGTGAATGGAGATAAAGAAATTACAGATGATGACATGAGATATTATGACAATTATTCTGCTATTCCTAAAATTATTTATGGTTTCACACTAAATGGAGGTTGGAAAGGATTGGATGTGAACATTTTCTTCCAGGGACAGGCGATGGCTCATCAATTGATACAGCCGACAATGAATATGTTGACAGACTTCTATGAAGGTCGTTGGATTGCAACAAATAGTGCAGAAGAAAATTTACAGGCTCGTTGGCCACGTGCTTGTATAAATGATTCCGGTTATATGGATGATGTTAATGGAAAAGCTTCTACTTGGTGGCTTAGAAATGCTTCATTTCTTCGTTTGAAATCAATAGAAATAGGTTATACTTTACCGAAACAACTTTTCCAAAAGACAGGAATAGAACGGGCACGTGTTTATCTAAATGCGAATAATGTTTTTACATTAGATCACATAAAGGTTTGCGACCCGGAAGTGGCAAGTTATTATAATGATGATAATTATCTGGTTTCTTCTGGTGGTATTTTAGGGTATCCGTTGCAGCGGACAATTAACGTAGGTGTAAATGTAACATTTTAAATAATCGATAATATTATGAAAATGAAAAAATATATATGGTGCATCGCTTTAGCTTCTGCACTGTTCGGAATCTCTTCTTGCGATGTATTGGATGTTGCGCCGACGGATTCTTTTACTGATGAATCTGTTTGGAATGATTTGGCATTGGCTGAAACTTATTTGAATAATAGTTATATTGATGTAGTTGCAGAAAGTTCTTGTTTAGTTCGTTTTGCAAGTTTGTCGGATGAGGTACATCAAAGACATACATATTGGACAGAAAGAGCATTGGATGGTACATTAAGTCCTGATTTGTATGGTATTGGTTATGATGAAAGTAAGAATGATATGTGGTGGTATTATTATGGAGCAATCAAAAAAGTCAATTATTTTATGGACCATATTGATAATGTTCCTGCTGATACGGAAGAATTTCAAACATGGAGAGATAATTTGAAAGGACAGGGATATTATCTACGTGCTTATTTTTACCATATGTTGTATAGTTTATTTGGACGTGTAGTATTAGTAACTCATGCCCACGAACTGGATTCTGAATTTACGGAGACTCGTGCTGATATGGATGAAGTTGGTAATTATGTCGTTTCTCAATGCGATAGTGCTGCATTATTGTTACCTACCACCTATTCTTCTGCTGATGATTTGGGACGGGCAACTAAAGGGGCTGCTTTAGCTTTAAAGGGTCGTACTTTATTATATATGGCAAGTCCTTTATTCGGTACTCCTTCTTCCGAAAAATGGCAAAAAGCTGCTGATGCCAATAAAGCTGTTATTGATTTAGGAGTATACAATTTGAAAGCAGTTTCCAGTTCGGATGATTATGCTAATTTGTTCCTTGATTCAAATAATCCGGAAGTAATTTTTGAAAAGCTGTATGATACACAGTATAAAGTCAGTGCTAATAATGTCTCATTTTTACATCAGGCACCTTGTGGGACTGGTAGTGGTTTTGGTGGTTGGTCTACTATGGTTCCGACTTTGGAGTGGGTGGATCGCTTTCAATGTGCAGACGGAACAAAATATGAAATTGAAGCAGAAAATGAATATCCGTGGGATGGTCGTGATATCCGTTTGAAAGCCAATATATTATTAGATGGTGATGAGTGGGGATATGGATCGGATAAACGTAAAGTTGAGTTTTTTGTACCTGGTGAAGATGGCGTAGTTGCAGGCTTGGATGGCCCGGCAGGACCAAGTTGGTGGAATTCAACTTTAACAGGTATTGGTATGCGTAAATTTTTGGATCCGAATTACGATACAAATGGAACTCTGTCTAATTCTACTCCTTGGTTTGTTATTCGACTGGCAGAAGTATATTTGAATTATGCTGAATGTCAAATGGAATTGGGAAATAATGCTGAAGCATTGAAATATATTAATTTGGTACGTGAGAGAGCCTTATTACCACCTGCAACAGGAAAAGATATTCGGGCTGAATATGAATATGAGCGTCAGATTGAACTATGTTTTGAAGGACAACGTTGGTTTGATTTGCGTCGTTGGAAAAAGTTGGAGGAAGTATATAAACAACCTCGTTATGGCATGACGATATATAAGTATAAAGATGGACAAATGCTTTATGTTAGAGGTACAGACCCGATCCGAACATTTACTTTCTATCCAGAGAAAAACTATTGGATGCCGGTTCCTCGTTATGAAAATCAACGTGCTCCTCTAATCGATCTATTGCCTTATGAATAAATATTTCAAATACATCCCAGTTGCAGCTTTTATCTTATTAGCAGCCTGTTCATCGTGCAGTAAGGACGGTGATGATACTGATACCGGAAAAACGGGAAAGCTTCCTGAGGGTAAAGAACTCTATCGGCCTGAAGAATTTTCCGGACAAGACTGGTGGACAAATGATAACGACTATTCTTATAACCGGATGGCTTATACCGATAATTTAGTTATCTATTGGCAGAAAGGTTTTGGAGAAGGTCTGGCCAACCCACCGGAATTGGAAGGAAAGTCAATGAAGGTGGATCTGGATAATTTGAAAGAGAAGTTGGAAACATTCTATACCTATTTTCGTGATGAACTGCAATTCGTGAAGCCGGGTTCCTTAAGTGAAAAATACCGGATGATGGTTATGATCATGTATTCACTGGAAGGAACAGCCTATGGAGGAACTTATGATAACAAAATCGGTGCATTCTGGGCGGCACCGAATCGTTTGCAGGATCAAAAACTGAATGCCGTGGCTCACGAACTTGGCCATAGCTTCCAATTACAGATCATTGCTGACGGACAAGGCGAGGCCTGGGGAGGAAACGGTATTTATGAAATGGCCTCCCAATGGATGCTCTGGCAGGTAAATCCAGACTGGATGAAAGATGAAAACTATCATTGGGTTGCTTTCAAAGAATTGACACACAAAGCATTTCTGCATGTCGATAATATCTATCATTCCCCTTATGTACTGGAATATTGGGGGGTAAAACATGGATTGCCGGTTATCGCAGAAATGTTCCGGCAAGGTTTGAAAGGGGAAGACCCCGTCATTACCTATAAAAGGATGCATGAAATGACCCAGGAACAGTTCAATGACGAAATGATGGATGCCTATTTACATCTGGTAAATCTTGACTACGACCGTGTTTATGATATCACCCGGCAATGGGCCAACTCGTTTGCTCCGTTTAAAGCAAACCTGAAAGATGATGGTAACGGCTGGTTGCAGGTTGTAAAGGAAGTGTGTCCTGAAAATTATGGATTCAATGCCATTAAATTGGAAGTTCCGGAAACGAACCAAACGGTTACAGTCGATTTCAAAGGTTTATCTGATGCAACCGGATATAATCTGGTTCATGCGGATAAAGCCGGATGGCGTTATGGTTTTGTCGGTGTTACGGCGGATGGAAAATCTGTTTTGGGTACTGTTGGGCGTGATGCGGAAGGGCAAGTTTCTTTTACAACTCCAACCGATGCAAAACTATCCTATTTGTGGCTCGTTGTAATGGGAGCACCCACAGAACACTGGATGAATTCCTCGACGGAAAGTGATGCCCAATGGCCTTATAAAATAAAGGTTTCGGGTACTAATATCGAATAAAAGTATACGAATTACTTTTTTTACGGGGAGATACCTGAATTTTATCTCGCTTGTTATAAGGTATCTCCCTTTTATCTATATCTTAAACCTATGTATAGACTTATCAGCAGATAGATATGATGAAATTTTTTTTATTGGTAGCATGTTTACTGGCATTTTGGACTGAAACTTCTGCCCAGATGTTTTTTGGAGAAAAGAAACAAGTTGCGGATTCTGTGTTTAATTCATTAGCACAAACTCCGCCAATGGGGTGGAATAGCTGGAATAAGTTTGGTTGTAATGTCAGTGAAAGCCTGTTGAAGGAAATAGCGGATGCTATGGTGACATCGGGTATGAAAGATGCCGGTTATGAATATATTGTGATTGATGACTGTTGGCAGGTTGGACGTGATGAACAGGGAAATATCCAGGTCGATTCTGTACGTTTTCCAAGTGGTATGAAAGTATTAGCCGACTATATACATGGTAAAGGTCTTAAACTGGGAATCTATTCCTGTGCCGGTTCATATACTTGTCAGGGCCGGCCGGGAAGTCGTGGATACCAGTTTCAGGATGCACGCCAATATGCGGCATGGGGCGTCGATTATCTGAAATATGACTGGTGTTCGAATGAAGGACAAAAAGCCGAAGCTGCTTATCGTACGATGAGTGATGCTTTGAAAGCAAGTGGTCGCCCTATTGTATTCAGCATTTGCGAATGGGGTGAAAATGAACCCTGGACATGGGGGAAAGGCATTGGTCACCTCTGGCGTGTGACGGCTGATATACGCGACTGTTATCAATGTAAATTTGATTGGGGAGGTGTCGGAGTGCTGGACATTATCGATATTATGGCTGAATTATATCCGTATGCAGGGCCGGGACACTGGAATGATGCCGAAATGCTGGAAGTCGGTAACGGAGGTATGACACATGACGAAAACATCACCCATTTTTCCATGTGGTGCATGTTGGCAACTCCCTTGATGGCAGGTAATGATTTACGTAAAATGGATACCGAAACCCGTGAAATATTAACGAACAAAGAAGCTATTGCCGTTAACCAGGATTCGTTAGGGCAGCAGGCACGTCGTTTTATGGATATGGGAGAGAAAGAGATTTGGGCTAAACCACTGGCTAACGGTGAGTTGGCTGTTTGTTTTCTGAATCGTACCGAACAAGTCTGGAAACTGGATCACGACTGGAAACGGCAGACGATCTATTTTGCAAATGACGTGAATATACATAAACAGGAATATGTTGTACGTGATCTATGGCAACATAAAGATCTGGGAACGACTAAAGAACATACAAAATATGATATACCGGGCCATGGAGTATTGATGGTACGGCTTTCTCCAAAGAAATAATTAAAAAATGATCTGATATGAAAAACACTTTTTTGACTGTATGTCTTTGTCTATTAGGTATCTTCTGTGTAAATGCAGCAGAAAAACCGTTAATTTTATTATCTCCGGATGGAATATTGAAGGTGGAGATACGAACAGAAAACGGACTATTGGCCTATTCTGTTTACCGGGCAGACCAGTGTTTACTGAAAGACAGTAGATTGGGTATGCGATTGGAAGATGGAACCCAATGGGGGACCGATACACATATCCGTTCGCAGAAACGTAAAAATATTTCAGAAAGAATTGTATCGCCGCACTATCGATTGCCTTCTTTTCAATCAGTCTGTAATGAATTAGATTTGAAGATGAAGGGGGATTATGGAATTCTATTCCGTGCTTATAATGAAGGTGTAGCCTATCGTTTTTATTCAGCGGGGAAGAAACCCATGATCATTCAGGGGGAATTGGCTGAGTTTAATTTTGATAAAGATTATACGACTTATATGGCCTATTCCACTGCTGCTAAAGGAAAAGATCCCTATGCCATGGCTTTTCAGAACTTGTATGTGAAGGCTCCATTAACCTCCTTCGATACGGAAAATGTAGCATTTCTTCCGGTAACAGTAGATTATGATAATGGAGTGAAACTGACAATAACAGAATCGGATTTGGAAGCCTATCCGGGTATGTTTATAAAAGGAGACGGCCAGACAACGTCATTGAAAGGCGAGTTTGCTCCGTATCCTTCCCGCATGGATTATCATCCGTGGCGACATATGAGTTATGTTGCCGAACGTAGTGATTACATTGCAAAATCAACCGGAACACGAAGTTTCCCCTGGCGTATTCTAGCCGTTTCGGAAAAAGATACTCAAATGCCGGTCAACAATATGGTTTATGCTTTGGCTTCTCCCAATCGTATCGGTGATTGCTCCTGGGTGAAAGGTGGTAAAGTGGCTTGGGATTGGTGGAATGACTGGGGAATTTCCGGTGTCGACTTCAAAGCCGGTATCAATATGGATACGTATAAGTATTATATCGATTTTGCTTCTGAAAACAATATAGAATTTATTGTTCTCGACGAAGGATGGTATGATCCGAAAGTAGGAGATATGTTGACAGTTATTCCCGATCTAGATTTGCCGGAACTTGTTCGTTATGCTAAAAGTAAACAGGTCGATATTATTTTGTGGACTGTATTTAATGTTCTCGATGAACAGCTGGAAGCCGCATGCAAGAAATATTCGGAAATGGGAATCAGTGGTTTCAAGGTCGACTTTCTCGATCGGGATGACCAGACAGCAGTAGAAATGGTTTACAGGATTGCTGAAGCAACTGCTAAATATAAGTTGTCGCTCGATTTGCATGGAATCTATAAACCGACAGGTCTTAACCGTACTTATCCGAACATTATCAATTTTGAAAGTGTGTTCGGTATGGAAGAAATGAAATGGAGTACAGTTGAAAAAGATATGATGCAATATGATGTGATAATGCCTTATATCCGTATGATGGCGGGCCCGGTCGATTATACTCCCGGAGCGATGAGGAATGCTTCTAAAAAAGATTTCAAAGATATTTACTATAACCCGATGAGCCAGGGTACACGTTGTCATCAGTTGGCAGCCTATGTCGTACACGACTCGCCATTGACAATGTTGGCTGATAACCCGACTATATATCGGAAAGAAAAAGAGTGTACCGATTTTATAGTCAGTATTCCTAATACCGGAGTGGAAGAAACTCGTATTCTCCAGGGCACGATGGGAGAATATATCGTATCGGCCCGTCGTGTGGGAACTGATTGGTACATTGGTGGAATGACAAACTGGGATTCGCGTGAAGTTACTTTGGATCTCTCTTTTCTTGGTAACGGTAACTATACAGCTACCATATTTAAAGATGGAGCGAACGCAGCCAAGCAGGCTACTGATTATAAAAAAGAAGTAAAAACAGTTACTTCACAAACTCAACTAAAACTGTCGATGGCGCCAGGAGGAGGTTTCGCTATTTCATTAAAACAACAACAATAGTGTAGGATTAGTCAAAAACAAAATATTTGCGTTATGCTGAAAGAATTATTATTTACATCGATCCCTATTATCGGTTTGTTTGCCTGTCAGTCTATTCCGGATAAATATACATCCACAGAGCCGATCGTAGAGGTCCCGTTTACTGAAGTACATCTGACAGATAATTTCTGGGCTCCCCGTATCGAAGTAAACCGGACTGTATCTATCCCGTCTGCATTCAAACAATGTGAGTTGAACGGACGTTTCGATAACTTTGCCCTTGCCGGCGGACTTATCAAAGGCGAACACAAAGGCGATTTTCCGTTCGATGATACTGATCCGTACAAGATCATTGAAGGAGCCTCTTATTCTCTGGCAGTTAAATATGATCCTCAATTGGATGCCTATCTGGATAGTGTCATCACACTGATTGGTGCCGCCCAGGAACCGGATGGCTATCTGACTACCTGCGTAACGAATAAATGTGAACGGCTGTCGCGTTGGTGGGGGAAGGAACGTTGGGAAAAACTAAACAGCCATGAACTCTATAACTGCGGTCACCTGTATGAAGCAGCCGTAGCTCATTATCGTGCTACCGGTAAACGTGCTTTACTGGATGTCGCTATAAAAAATGCGGATCTGGTTTGTCAGGTGTTCGGTCCGAATGAAGGGCAGAAGCATGTTCCGTCAGGGCATCCTATTGTTGAAATGGGGCTGGCTAAAATGTATAAAGTGACAGGTGACCAGAAATATCTGGATATGGCCCGTTACTTTGTGGAAGAAGCAGGACGCGGTACAGACGGTCATCGATTAAATGCATATAGCCAGGATCACATGCCTATCCTGGAGCAGGAAGAGATTGTCGGTCATGCCGTACGTGCCGGTTATCTTTATTCCGGAGTGGCCGACGTTGCCGCTTTGACAAAAGACTCTGCTTATTTTAACGCTATCTGCCGTATCTGGAATAATATGGCAACCAAAAAACTTTATATAACCGGTGGAATCGGTTCGAGAGCACAAGGTGAAGGTTTCGGACCGGAATATGAATTACATAATCACAGTGCTTATTGCGAAACATGTGCTTCTATCGCCAATGTATATTGGAATCAACGTATGTTCCTGGCAACCGGTGATGCTAAATATGTGGATGTACTGGAACGTGCTCTATATAACGGTGTAATCTCCGGTGTTTCTTTGAGTGGAGATAAATTCTTCTATGACAATCCGCTGGAATCGATGGGACAGCATGAACGTGCTCCCTGGTTCGGATGCGCCTGCTGTCCGGGTAATGTAACCCGTTTTATGGCCTCTGTTCCGATGTATATGTATGCCACTCAGGAAAATAGCATTTTTGTGAATCTGTACATCGGTAGCAACAGTAAAGTGAAACTGGGTGAAAATGAAGTTGAATTGGATCAGGAAACTGAATATCCATGGGATGGAACGGTTAAATTAACAGTTACACCGCAAACTGCTGTTAATTTCGCATTAAAACTGCGTATACCGGGTTGGGCTGAAAATGAACCTGTTACCGGAAGCGACTTGTATACTTTTACATCCAAAGAATCGGATAAATATCAGGTGAAAGTGAATGGTAAGGCTGTTAAAAGCAAAGCGTATGACGGCTATGTTTCTCTCGAACGCCAGTGGAATGCCGGTGATGTAGTAGAAATATCTCTGCCGATGGATGTTCGCCGTGTCAAAGCACATGAGAAAGTGAAAGCAGACGAAGGTTTGTTGGCTATCGAACGTGGTCCGGTCGTTTATTGCCTCGAAGGAGTGGATCAGTCAGACCACCATGTCTTCAATAAGTATCTTCCGGAAAATGCCTCTCTGTCTTATACATTTGAAAAGGACAAATTGAACGGTATCGTAGAATTGGAAGGTACAGCCAAAGAGTTGAATCGTAATGACGACGGTACTATCGAAGAAAAAGACGTACCGGTGAAACTGATCCCTTATTCAACTTGGAACAATCGCGGTAATGCAGAGATGGCTGTCTGGATACCGGCGTCTGCCGATTATGCAAAACCGACTCCGGAACCAAGCATCGCTTCCCGTGCCCAGTCATTTACCATTGTCAGTGCACCGATCCAGAAGGATGGTCTGCCTATCGAACGTCGTGAGTATTGTTATGGTGTAAACGATCAGTGGGATCCGAAGAGCTCGGACGATATGTCGAAACCCTATCATTATTTCTGGTTGAAGACAGGTTCGGAAGAAGCTATCGAATATGTATTCAATCAGCCTGAAACAGTAAAGAATGTAGAAGTCTACTGGCTTGAATTCGATCATTACGACGGTAACTATCGCGTTCCGGCTAACTGGAAAGTGCAATATAAGGAAGGAAACACCTGGAAAGACGTGAAGGCTAAAGGTGAATACGGTTGTAAGAAAGATTGTTACAATTCGGTCGACTTCGAACCCGTCACAACTTCCGGTCTGAAACTTGTAATCAACTTACAGAAAGGTGAATCGGGCGGTGTGATCGAATGGAAAGTTAACTAAAACATCATAGACTGTTATACACACACTTTTTGTAGATTAAGTATTTGATTTGAGAACAATGCAGGCTTGACGTGAGGTCAATGCCTGCATTGAAAGTTTAAATGTCTGTTATACAACATACCATTTCAGATACAAAGTTAATTGTATGGTGTTAATTTTACACCACGATAGAATAAGTATGAAAACATACACTTAATAACTAATAACATGAAAAGTATCCTGGTAATAACACTAGCCAGTTTATGTCTGGCAGGAAGTGCACAAACACATGACGGGGGATATCCGATCACTCCTGTTCCGTTCACTTCCGTGAAAGTAACCGACAGCTTTTGGGGACAACGTCTGAAAGCCAGTCGTGAAGTGACAATACCTTTAGCATTCAGTAAATGTGAAGAAACCGGCCGTTATGATAACTTCTATAAAGCGGCTCATCCCAGTAGCGAGTATAAGGTCGGTGGCCTGGCTTTTGACGATACGGATGTTTATAAGACCATTGAAGGTGCCAGTTACTCCATGCAAACTTATCCGGACAAAAAGTTGGCCAAATATATCGACAGTGTATTGACGGTAGTTGCAGCCGCTCAGGAACCCGACGGATATTTATATACCTCTCGTACTATGAACCCCGAGCATCCGCATGAATGGGCTGGTAGTAAACGCTGGGAAAAAGTGGAAGATCTGAGCCATGAATTTTATAATCTGGGACACATGATCGAGGGTGCTATCGCCCATTATCAGGCTACCGGAAAAAAGAACTTCCTTAACATCGCCATCAAGTATGCCGATTGCGTGGAACTGGAAATAGGGGATAAGCCCGGACAGCTCGTTCGCGTTCCCGGCCATCAGATCGCAGAGATGGCACTGGCTAAATTATATCTGGTGACGGGACAACAGAAATATCTCGATCTGGCTAAATTCTTCCTCGATAAACGTGGATATACTACCCGTACCGATGCTTATAGTCAGGCTCATAAGCCTGTTTTAGAACAGGATGAGGCAGTCGGCCATGCCGTTCGTGCTGCCTATATGTATTCAGGGATGGCGGATGTTGCCGCGTTGACCGGTGATACCGGATATGTACATGCTATCGACAAGATATGGGATAATGTAGTAACCAAGAAATTGTATGTTACCGGAGGTATCGGTGCTACCAGCCACGGTGAAGCATTCGGTGAAAATTATGAGTTGCCTAATATGTCTGCCTATTGCGAGACCTGTGCAGCGATCGGTAACGTGTATTGGAACTATCGTCTCTTCCTCCTTCACGGCGAATCTAAATATTACGATGTATTGGAACGTTCCTTGTATAACGGATTGATCTCCGGAGTATCTTTGGATGGAGGTGGTTTCTTCTATCCGAACCCGTTGGAATCTATCGGTCAGCATCAGCGTCAGCCCTGGTTTGGATGTGCCTGCTGTCCGTCTAATATCTGCCGTTTTATTCCTTCTTTACCCGGATATGTTTATGCCGTACACAATAAGGATGTATATGTCAATCTGTTTATGAGTAACACATCTGAACTGAATGTAGAAGGAAAGAAAGTGACTTTAACCCAGACTACCGAATATCCCTGGAACGGCGATATCCGCGTATCCGTTTCTCCGAAAGGAAAACAAAACTTCACCTTAAAGATTCGTATACCGGGCTGGGTACAGGGTGAAGTCGTTCCGAGCAATCTATATTCATTTACTGATAATAAGCAGTTGAATTATTCTGTAAAAGTGAATGGAGAAACATTCAGAAGTAATCTCGATAAGGGTTATTTCGCTATAAACCGCCTGTGGAAAAAAGGGGATGTCGTAGAAGTTCATTTCGATATGGAACCGCGTACCGTAAAAGCCAACTCGAAAGTAGAAGCCGACCGGGGAAAGATCTCTGTTGAACGTGGTCCGCTCGTTTATTGTGCCGAATGGCCTGATAACGACTTCAGTGTACTGAGCGTATTTATGAATCGTAAACCGGAATTCACGGTAGAACGTAAACCGGAACTTCTGTATGGTATCGACGAACTGAAAACACAAGCACAAACGTTGGGGTACGACGAAACCGGTCGCCTGGTTACCAAAGATGTCACCCTGACCATGATCCCTTATTATGCCTGGGCACATCGCGGTACCGGTGAAATGTCCGTTTGGTTGCCGCAGGATGTAAGTGCAACCCGCCCGGTAATGCCTCCGACGATCGCTTCAAAAGCAAAAATCACAGCCTCTCATATGGTAAAATCGATTTCTGCTATTAATGACGGTCTGACCCCGAAGGATGAAAACGACCGTACTGTCCCTTATTATCATTGGTGGCCTCAGGAAGGTACTACCGAATGGATCGCATACGAGTTTGAACAACCGCAGGAAGTCTCTTCCACTACTGTTTATTGGTATGATGATGCCCCCTGGGGAGGTTGCCGTATCCCACAAAGCTGGAAAATTTATTATAAAGATGCTTCCGGTAACTGGCAACCCGTAGAAAACTCCACTCAATATGGAGTAGCCAAGGGAGATCCTAATACTGTCCGTTTTACACCGGTAAAAACTTCAGCAGTTAAACTGGAAGTGGTACAACCGGAGAAAAACTCTGCAGGCCTTTTTGAATGGACTATAGAATAGTTTGGATTTTTTATATGTAGTAGATAATGAAAAGATTAGTATTGCTAGTAGCTCTGGGTACCGGATTATTTGCCGGTGCCCTCAGGGCTCAAGGCACGGCAGACGACTATGCCCGTGCCTTTTCTTTACCTGAGAAGTTTAAAGATGCTGTTCCTTATTCGAACATGAATCCTCGCTGGATAGGCGACTCTCATCGTTTCTGGTATGTACGCAACACCCCGGAAGGTGAAAAGTACGTGATTGTCGATGCTGATAAAAAAACACGTATTGCCATGCCCGACACCATGAAGCAACGCCTGCTCACGGAAAATACCCGCCGTTGGCCTGACCGCTACTGGGCGGAAGCGGATGAGGAACGTACAGGCGATTCCATCCCTTCTCCGGATGGAAAAAGGATTGCTTTCGTTAAAAATAGCAATGTCTATGTAAAGGAAGTAGCCACCGGACAGGAAAAAGCCCTGAGCCTGGATGGTGCTCCCGGTGAGTATTACTCTGCCTATATCAGTTGGTCGCCCGACTCCCGGAAAGTGGCTTCTATGAAGATCCGGCCGGCAGAAAAGAGATATATTTATTTCGTAGAGTCATCACCGAAAGACCAGTTACAACCCAAACTGCATAAACGGGAATATGCCAAACCCGGTGATGCCCTTCCTTTCCGTGTTCCCCATATTTTTAATGTGGAGACAGGAGAGGTGAAAGCACCGTCGACTGAACTCTTTGCCTCCCAGTTCGATGTACACGGACTGGATTGGCATAAGGACAGCCGGTCACTTCTTTTTGAATATAATCAGCGCGGGCATCAGGTTTACCGTGTATTGGAACTTTCTGCCGAAACAGGTAAAGTTCGCCCTATCGTAGAAGAAACAAGCAACACCTTTGTCAATTACACCCGTTATTTCCGCAAAGACCTGGCTAACGGGAATGAACTGATCTGGATGAGCGAGCGCGATAACTGGAACCATCTTTATCTGATAGACCGCCAAACAGGACAGGTAAAACAACAGATCACCAAAGGCGAATGGTATGTGCGTAATGTGGTTGAGGTGGATGAAACAAACCGTGTTATCTATTTTGCCGCCAGTGGAATGGTGAAAGATGAAGACCCTTACCTGGTACGCTACTACCGTATCAATATGGACGGTACCGGCCTTACTTGTCTGACTCCGGAAGAAGGTACTCATACAGCCTGGTTTTCGGCTGATAATAAGTTCCTGGTCGATACCTGGTCGAAGGTCGACAAGGCTCCTAAATCTGTTTTACGCAGTGCCAAAGATGGAAAGGTGGTCATGCCGCTTGAAGAATCCGATCTGACAGAATTAAAGAAACGCGGATGGATTGCTCCTGAGCCTTTCGTAGCTAAAGGACGCGATAACGAAACGGATATATGGGGTGTCATTTTCCGTCCGACCAATTTCGATCCGTCTAAGAAATATCCGGTACTCGAATATATTTATGCCGGCCCCGGAAGTGCCTATACACCGAAGGAATTCCGGTCATTCTACTGGTTCCATCAGCAAATCGCCGAATTAGGCTTTATCGTTGTCCAGTGCGACGGGATGGGAACATCTTTCCGTAGTAAAGCCTTTGAAAGTATTATCTATAAGAATCTGAAAGATGCAGGTTTCCCGGATCGTATTGCCTGGATGAAAGCGGCAGCACAAAAATATCCTTATATGGATATCGATAAGGTAGGTGTGTTCGGTGGTTCGGCCGGAGGTCAGGAAGCAATGGCTGCTGTACTTTTCCATCCTGAGTTCTATAAGGCTGCTTATGCCGGATGTGGCTGTCACGACAACCGGATGGATAAGATCTGGTGGAACGAGCAGTGGATGGGATATCCGGTCGATAGCAGTTATGTGGCTTGTAGTAATGTGGAAAATGCCCATTTATTGACGCGGCCATTGATGCTGATGGTCGGTGAGATGGATGATAATGTAGATCCGGCTACAACCATGCAGGTTGTCAATGCCCTTATAAAAGCAAAGAAAGAGTTTGAACTGGTAGTCGTACCGGGAAGCAACCATACGCTGGGAGGTGAATATGGAGACCGGAAACGTCTGGATTTCTTTGTAAAACATTTACTGGGAGTAACTCCTCCCGACTGGAATAACTGGTCTCCTATAAAGAATGAAAAATAAGTAATTGCCTGATAAGTAAAAAGGCCGGAAAATAACTTCCGGCCTTTTTTGATCGCTTAACATATTAAATATCGATTCTCTGAACTTTATCAATTCAGCTTGAACCGTAACCCTAGTTTTACACCGAACGACATCACTTTCACCTTATCGGTTACATTCGAATTCAACATGCCGTTGTATGGGATACCTTGTCCGACGATCTTATTCCCTTCGGGATGATAAGAAGCAGGAGAGGAGAGTAAACCCAGGTCTTTTTTCTTCTTCATGTTGGTAAAACCATAGTCGATATAGCCACCCAATAGCAAGTCGATATCTTTGTCTTCGTTCAATGATATCAGGAAACCTAATTCAGCCGTTCCTGCTACACCTAACTTCAGTTTGTTCTTGCCGCTCCAGTCGAGTTGACTGCCCGGATCATTGATCGTGCCGAATCCATGATGAGGTACGGGCGATTCGGAAGGTGAACCTACATCAGACGGGATATGCGGGTAATATCCCGACACATTCAGTTCACTGGCCGTGTTATCCTGTACTTTGTATTTTGTCTGGACAGGGAGTTGAAGTTTAACACCCAGCCCGGCATACATTCCCCAGTTTTCTTCTTCGCCGAAACGCGTTTGATACATTGCCATCAAAGGTATATCCAGAAGAAAAGCTGTTTGCTTTTCTTCCAGGCCTTTCAGTCGGGCACGCAGTTCGAACTCACGCGGGTGACCGGAAAAGTCGTCGTCATCTATCATGTTGCCCAGCTTCATATATTTGTCGTCCGACATATCGCCTCTTAGCCTGCCTACGGTTGCATAACGTGAGATACCTACACCGGTAGCAACGCCCCAGTGGGGATTGAAAAAGTAACTGTAACGGATATCGACTTCATAACCGAGTTTATTGTCGCGGTTGCCTTTTTCCTGAAAGCCCTCGATTTGATAATTCAGATCATAGCGTAAGGAAGAGGAACCCACACCGCCGGAGACGGTGAGGTAAGACGTTTTAGTCTTTGTTGTATCGCGTTGTTCTTCACGATATTCACGCTGACGCTGTTGCTGCTGGTTGTTGTTATACTGGCTACGTTCTCTGCCCCCCGTTCCCTGCTGAGCGGAAACGGTGCTGACCAGGCAGCCGGTGGCAAGTAATAAAACCGTTTTTCTTATATTGGAAATCATCTTGATCATATTCAGGTTCTTTTATTTGATAATAATTTTGTGAGTTGTTGTTCTTCCGGATTCGGTCGTAACTTTGACGATATAGCTTCCTGAGGCCATATCGGTAGACAGGGTAGTTTCCCATGTCTTCATCTCCAGTCTGTTCATGATCTGTCCGTTCAGGTTGTATACCTCTACAACAGCCGATTCAGGAGTTTCATCCGGTGTTCCTGTCTGGATTGTGATCGGTGTGTTCTTGTTGACCATCGTCGGATAAACACGGGTACTCTGGAACTGTGTCAGTGTCTCGAATGTGATCGGACAGCTTACCACGTATGTATCATCGGCACGATATGCCTGTATGAAGTAGGTACCCAGCAATCCTTCCGGTACGGAATAATAGATAGAAGTACCGTTTTTGTCGATCTTCTGTCCATCCTTATACCACTGGAAGCGTACAAACTCGTTATCCTGATTGGTGATGTATAGGAACTCGTTCCATTTCACCAGGATACGCAGACCATTCTTGCTAACCGTTACCGTGCGGCTGCTCTCCATTCCGCAGTCACCGTATACGTCTACATAGTAGATCCCTTCCTTATCCGGAGTCAATGCTGCCGTGTAGCTGTCAGAAGTCGCGCCCGGTATAGCCTCCTCGTTGAAGAACCACTGGTAGCTTAGGTTAATGCCGATAGCTTCGACCGACAATGTGAAGGCGTCGCCATCACAGACATTTATCGATTGAGGCTGGCGGGTAATCATAGTTGTCTGCATT
>OGZX01001401.1_pt1 | contig 24170 bp, 17 predicted proteins | sample 1576881 | NCBI WGS metagenome assembly OGZX01 (sample SAMEA3541542, study PRJEB24748) | human gut metagenome | biome: human gut; feature: human-associated habitat; material: faeces | place: China | collected 2012
GGACCCCCTGCTCCCAAAGCAGGTGCGCTAACCGGACTGCGCTACACCCCGTTTTCTTTGCAACCCCTTTATTTTCGATTGCGGTGCAAAGGTACGTATTTATTTTTAACTACCAAATATTTCATTGTCTTTTTTATTTACGTACATTCGCAACTGAATAGGAGATGATTACAAAGAGATGTATACCACCTTTATTAATTTTAGAATGAACATATTACAAACCAATCTGTTATATACCATAAGGTAAAACATAAATTTAATAATTTAAAAATATGACAATCGCTTATATACGTACATATTCAAATAAACAACAAACCGAGAGTCAAAAAAATGCAATCGAACAATTTGCTAAAGCAAAAAAAATTAAGATCGATAAGTGGTTGAAAGATGCAAAAAACTCTCCGAAGGGCAAAAACCGGCTCGAAGACGTAATAAAGAACCTACAGGAAGGAGATGTCCTTATCGTTTCTGATGTCACTCGTCTTAGCCGGAAGTTGATGGAGATAATGCATTTGATATTATTATGTATTGAGAAAAAAGTAACGCTTTACTGCATCAAGGAAGGATATTCGTTTGAAGACAATGTAGATAGTAAAACACTTGCCTTCACATTCGGACTTGTCTCTGAAATAGAAAGCAAACTTATCTCCGCCCGGACAAAAGAAGCATTAACTGCCAGCAAAAACAGCGGGACGAGATTAGGACGCCCATTAGGAAGCCCCAAAACTGAATTCCTTATCTCTCAGAAGAGCCGGATTGAAAGAGAAATAAAAGAAGAACATGCAACATACGCCGAACTCGCAGACTATTACAAAGTATCTTTGAGTGGTTTCAAACGTTTCGTCCGGGAAAATATTTCGGATATTCCCCCAAGGAGAAGAAAAAAGAATATTGAATAAAACAAAATAAGGACGATACTAAATCTATTCAAGTAAAGTAGTATCGTCCTTGCTCACATGTAATTCCATTTTTATTTCAGGATTGCAATTACTTGCGGCATCATCGTCCAGACACTGTTTTCGTCTTGGGCTGTATAAATGTTACCGTCTATTTCCGATTTATTGTCTGTCGCCTTTCCTTTCTGGATAGCCGGTTTTGCAAGCGGATGGACGGCAACGGTCTTTCCATCGACAGCACCTGCCATATCAAAAAGCATGGCAGCAGCACAATGTCCTATCATGATTTTACCTTTCTGACCGAATGCAGCAATGACAGCCATCAAATCCTGGTTGTAAGCCTCGCCGGCATGTTGTGCAAACTGCGGGATAGCATCGCCACAGGAAAAGACCATTGCATCAAACTCATCTTCATGTCCTTTCAGGTTTGCAATGACATCGTCTGCAAACAAGGTGATACCCGAGTTGGTTTTGATCTCTTTTGTGCTGCTGACCGCAAACACTTTGTAAGATATACCATTTTCAAAAAACGCTTCCAGATACTGGAATAAACCAAATCCGTTTACCGGATTCACTACCAAAACAGCTACTTTCTTTGCCATGATAATAATAATTTTAGTGATACAATAGTTCTTTTTCGTAACTTTATTACTTTTGTACAGCAAAGATAAGCAGTCTGATTCGGTAAAACAAGAAGGCACCTCTGAATAAGCTACTTACATCGATGTAACCATTATTGATATACAAGACACTACATACAAGAAAAATATGAAAGATTTTCATCCTACAGGAACTTGTCCCATCCGGGACATCTTGTGCAGGCTCGGCGACAAGTGGTCGATGCTTGTTATGATCACGCTGAACACGAATGGGACAATGCGTTTCAGCGATATCCAAAAGACAATCTCCGACATCTCCCAGCGTATGCTGACCGTAACGCTGCGGACATTGGAGACCGACGGACTTGTTTCGAGGACAGTCTATGCCGAAGTGCCTCCCCGCGTAGAATACCAGCTGACGGAAACAGGCAAAACCTTGATGCCTCACATCGAAAATCTTGTCGGATGGGCATTGGAACACATGACAGATATATTCGACAACCGGAAAAAAACAGAACGGCAGCAACCGGCATAAGTCACGAGAGCCGTTTTCTTTCATTTTTTATCTTTATCTTTGCGCCAAACTAATAATTAATCATCTTGGCAAGAAATAAGAAACAGTTGCCTTTATTAGAAAAGGTAACGATAACAGATGTAGCCGCAGAAGGAAAGGCTATCGCGAGGGTTAACGACATGGTGGTATTTGTACCTTTCGTCGCACCCGGAGACGTCATTGACATACAATTGACACGCAAGAAACATAGTTACGCAGAAGGAAAAGCGGTGCATTTCCATGAATATTCCTCCCAACGGGCAGTGCCGTTCTGTGAACATTTCGGTGTATGCGGCGGCTGTAAATGGCAACACCTTCCGTATGAGGAACAGATACGTTATAAACACAAGCAGGTAATCGACAACCTGACGCGCATCGGCAAGATCGAGATGGAAGAAGTCCTCCCGATCAAGGGTTCCAAACATACGACCTTCTACCGCAACAAACTCGAATTTACCTTCTCCAACAAGAAATGGCTGACGGAAGAAGAGGTAAAAACCGGAGCCAAGTTCGATTGTATGAATGCCGTCGGATTCCATATTCCCGGCATGTTCGATAAGGTGCTCGATATTCACAAGTGCTGGCTACAGAATGAGATATCCAACCGCATCCGTTTGGCTGTCAAAGATTACTGCCTGACGCACGAGGGCTATCCGTTCTTCGACCTCCGCAACCAGGAGGGATTCGTCCGTACGCTGATGATCCGCACTGCTTCGACGGGCGATCTGATGGTTGTGCTGGTATTCTTTTACGAAGATACGGAACGTCGTGAAGCGCTCCTCTCCTACGTGGCTGAGCAGTTTCCGGAAATCACTTCGTTGATGTATGTGATCAATGAGAAATGCAACGATACGATTACCGACCAGGAAGTAATTGTCTTTCGCGGAAAGGATCATATCATTGAAGAGATGGAAGGACTTCAGTTCAAGGTCGGCCCGAAATCATTCTACCAGACCAACAGCGAGCAGGCTTACGAGCTGTATAAGGTAGCACGCGAGTTCGCCGGATTGACCGGTAATGAGATGGTGTATGACCTCTACACCGGAACCGGAACAATCGCCAACTTCGTTTCCCGCCAGGCAAAGAAAGTGATCGGCATCGAATACGTGCCCGAAGCGATTGAAGACGCCAAGGTCAATTCGGCACTGAATAAGATCGAGAATACATTGTTCTATGCCGGCGATATGAAGGATATCCTGACACAGGACTTCATCAACCAACACGGCCGTCCGGATGTTATTATCACAGACCCGCCCCGTGCCGGCATGCATGACGACGTGATCAACACGATCCTCTTTGCCGAACCGGAACGTATCGTCTACGTGAGCTGTAACCCGGCGACACAGGCACGCGACCTGAGCCTGCTCAGCGTGAAGTATGCGGTCAAGAAGGTTCAGCCGGTGGATATGTTCCCACATACGCATCATGTGGAAAATGTGGTACTGTTGGAGAAGCGGAGAGTTGAAAGTTGATAATTGAAAGTTGAAAGTTATATGAATAAGATCGTCCTTCTGTTTTTTGCGACGCTGTTGCTGTCGGGCTGTAATCGTGCCAGACAGCAAGAGAAGCAGGAGGATAATGTCACGATCGACCTGCCGCAACTCAAGGCACAGGGCGAGATAACCGCCGTCACGCTCTACAGCTCGACCTCCTATTTCCAGTACAAGATGCAGCCGATGGGTTACGAATACGAACTGATCAAGGACTTCGCCCGCTCGGAAGGATTGAAGCTGAATATGAAAGTAGCCGAAAGCCCGGCGCGGCTGATCGAGATGCTGGAAGCAGGCGAAGCCGACGTCGTGGCCTATCCGATCCAGATCAGTAACCAGCTGAAAGACCAGGTGATCTATTGCGGCCGGGAGGAACAGGACAGCCAGGTGCTTATCCAGCGTGCCAACAAAGGCGACAAAGTGATTACCGACGTAACGGAATTGCTTGGAAAAGAGGTCTACGTAAAGCCGGGGACCCGTTATTACGAACGGCTGAAGAATCTGGATGAGGAATTGGGCGGCGGTATTCATATCCACATAGTAGATGCCGACACGGTGACAGCGGAAGACCTCATCAGTATGGTTTCGCAGGGAGAAATACCCTACACCGTGAGCGACGAGAATATTGCCCGCCTGAACAAGACCTATTTCTGGAACCTGAACGTCTCCTTAAAGATCAGTTTCCTGCAACGCTCTTCGTGGGTGGTTCGCAAAAGCAGTCCCCAACTGGCCAAGGCGATCGACGACTGGGCGTCCGACAAGGCGGGGACACATGTCTACAAGGCATTGATCAAACGCTACTTCGAACTCAGCAAGCAACCCATCACAGCCGAACTGCCGGAAGTCAAGAACGGCCATATCTCCCCTTACGACGACCTCTTTCGCAAACATGCCAAGAACATCGGTTGGGACTGGCAGCTGTTGGCCTCCATCGGCTACCAGGAATCCCGTTTCAATCCGGATGTCGTATCATGGGCCGGTGCAGAGGGATTGATGGGGATTATGCCGAACACGGCCAAGGCATTAGGTGTAACGCCTCATGAACTGAAAGAGCCGGACACGGGTATCCGTACGGGTGTGGATTGCCTGCGCCGCTTCCGCCAGGGGTTCGGGAAGGTGACAGACCCGGTCGAGAAGATCAAGTTTACGTTGGCTTCCTACAATGCCGGCATCGGGCATATCTACGACGCACAGCGGCTGGCAGAGAAGTACGGCAAGAATCCATACGTTTGGGATGACAACGTGGCCGAATATATCCGCCTGAAGAACGATCCGGAATACTACAACGATCCGGTCTGCAAGCACGGTTACCTGCGTGGCTCGGAAACCTTCAATTATGTGCGCGAGGTGATGGAACGCTACCACTATTACCTGGGTAAAACAAAAGCAAAATAGCCCCGCCCTCTAAAGCCTCTCATCCCATAATTCATAATTCTTAACTCATAATTCCCCTCTTTCCTGCATTTGTCCCACGAATTGTCCCACGGGTTTTTATGGCAGTTCGGGTAGTTAGTGATACTTTTGCCCCCGTCGGGTGAAACAAATACCTACCCGATTGTTGGTAAACCTGAGACCTTTCGTTATCTTTGCCCCGCGAGCACAGCGGAAGACTTGCAAGCCCGGAGCGCCGGTGCTTCTTCCGCAACCCTCGGTACATATTGATTTCGGAAAGCGTTTTAAGATATCATCTCTTACCAATCGAACTTCGCACATTTGATTTACACTGGAGAGATGGTAGCAACAAACGCTCACGTGCATTGTTTATATTGGCGGCTGCCTGCCCATGGCCGTACGTATAGGATAATGGCGTGAGTGCTGTTGCTTATCTTCAGTAAAGGTAATGCGAAGACCTGATTGGTAAGATAAGCGTAAACGGCATCTCACGCTTTTTTTGTGTCTGTACGTACGGTCCCGGAGTTTCTAATATTAACAATAAATCAAAAAGTATCATGAGCACAATCAATGCAATCGCTCATCTGAATGAGCTGACAAGAGAAATCGAGAACGACTATTACCTCACCGCGCAAGTCACGGCAACCCTCGGCGTGGACGACATCGTCGCCCGCATAGCCGCCCGCGAGATCGCGACGAAGAACGTCGACGGTACCGCGTTCATCAAGACCTTCCTCGACGAATGCGCCCGGGCAGCCGCCGAAGGCAACAACATCGTGACCCCCTTCTTCCGCAGCTCCATCGGCATCCAGGGCAGCGTCCTGGCCAACGACCTGGGGCATAACATCCCCGCCGACCGTCTCAAAGTGTCCGTCAACCTCACCCAGGGCGACGGTGCGCGCAAGGCCATCGAAAGCTGTGTCATCCACGCCTTCGAACAGTCAGGCGCCACAGGCCCCGTCATCCAGTCGGTCACAGACCCGACCGAGAACAAGCCCAACCACCTCAACCCCGGCGGCATGGCCCTTATCAGCGGTATGCGTCTTGCCGTGAAGGGGGACGATGCGAGCGTCGGCATTCTCTTTACGAGCGAAAAAGACGCTTCGAAAACAGTTTTCGTTGCTCCCAAGAGCTTGTCGCCCAATTCGCCGACTAAGTTACAGTTTGTTCTTCCGGCGGCGGTGACGGAGGGGAAGTGGTATGTTAGGGTGACGACACAATGTAGCAGCAACTCCGGCACATTACTCAAAGAACCCCGTTCGTACGACTATCCCGAAATTATCAAGGTAGGCGACGTCCCCGGCTATGAGCGTCCCGGCGAACTCTGATCCGAGTTGTTCATGGTCTATGAACCGGTAAGTTCATGGACCATGAAGCGGTAAGTTCACGGACTGTGAAGTGGTAAGTTCAGATACTGTGAACATGTAGTGTAAGAACTCCCTCCCCCGCTATCGCGGGTACTCCCTCTATAAAACAGAGGGAGAGCTTGAGAATGTTAAACACGCTATTCTTGCATATACATATTAATAGTAACTAATTATTAACTGTTACATTCCTAAACTCTCCCTCTGTTTATAGAGGGAGTACCCGCCTTCGGCGGGGGAGGGAGTGTAAACACAAATCTATAAACTTTTAATTATTAACTGTCACATTCCCAAGCTCTCCCTCTATTCATAGAGGGAGTACCCGCCCCTGGCGGGGGAGGGAGTGTAAACACAAATCAATCAAACAACATCATGAAAACAACCCCTCTCCCCCTCATCCTCCTCCTCTCCCTCCTCCTCCTTGCCCCAACCGCCAAGGCGGAAGGCGAGGTTACTAACACTTATTGGCAAGTTGGTCTTGCCAATGTCTCCGTCGGTACCGACGGGACGCCCACAGACGTCCTCGTCACCCTCCCCGACGCCTCAAACACCAACCGCGCCGACACCCTCTACACCGTCAAGACCGCAAAAGGCCTCGCCTGGATCGCAAACATCACAAACAGCAAAGACTCCGTCTACCAGGCAGGCGGCGAAGGCTACCTACCGCTCTACCCCCACCAGAAAGGCTTTAAGAATTGCACCGTCGAACTGGACGCAGACATTGACCTCACCGATCATTACTGGACGCCGATAGGAAAGACTTTACTTACCCCTTTCTACGGAACCTTCGACGGCAACCATAAGGTGGTAAAGGGGCTTAAGATAGAGGAGACAGACATCAATACACGTGCCGGCCTGTTCGGTCGCCTGCTTGGCAACGCCTGTAACCTGGGAATCCAAGTCGCTACGGCAGGGATAAAGGTGAAAGGTCAGCAGGTTAATGTGGGCGCTTTAGCCGGTTATACTACCAGCGCTATACAGAACTGCTTCGCCATAGGAGAAAACGGTGCCGCTATAGAAGCGGAAGCAACTTCCAACGGAATGCTCGGAGGCCTTATAGGTCAGAATATCGGAGGAAGTATCACAAATTGCTATGCGGCCCTCGACGTAAAGGGGATTGTCGGTAACAGCAGCATTGCTTATGTCGGCGGCCTTGTCGGGCATAATAATGGTAACATCAACCATGTATATGCCACAGGAAAGATAGAAGCAACCGGACAGACATTCTACATGGGCGGTGTGGTTGGTATACAGTTCGGCGTCACCCTTTCCCATGCTCTCGCCGCGAACAAGGAGGGCATAACCTCTGCGAACACCGCAACAAGTGACTTCTTAGGCCGTGTTTGCGGATATGTATATACTGCTGATATCCATACCGCCACCTGCTACGCCTCCACCAAAATACGGATGAACAACAAGGTGACAGGCATCGGTGAAGACCAATACGGCAAGCACATCGACGGCACCGATGCCGATACCGACACCGACCTCGGCGAGCTCTTCCCGACAGGCGACGACGCAGTTTGGGAATCCAGCGACGGCAACCTCCCCATCCTCAAAGGCTTCACCAGCAACTTACAAGGCACGACCGCAAAGACCGCCGTCTTCGACAGCCCGTTGGACCTTTCGACCCTCACGGCCAACAACGAGCAGACCTTCGTCGCCGACTCCCTCATCTTCTCCAACACCGAAGGGTGGAAACACAAGCATGGGACCAGCGGAAGTAAAGCCGCCTTTAGCGGCCGCGTAATAGGCACGAATACGTCGGGCGTACAACTTGCCATTAAGACAGACACAGCGGCAGTACTTAGCTTTAAAGACGGGACGGTGCTGACAGGGACTACATATAGTGCGATCCAAATTTGTGCAAGCCAGACCGCAGGGAAAGAAACCGACATAACCTTACGCTCCGAAGGGACGGTGACGGTGAAGAGCGGTGGCCAAAACGTTACTTCTATTCAAGTGAAAGAATCCACCACATGCCGCATCGACCCGAAAGGCCATTTCCTTATCTATGGAGGCTATAGTAATTACAATATGTTCAGTGGCGTGATGCAGTGGACGTGGGACTCTAACTCTGCCCCGAAGTCAGACGTAACCGTCAATTGGGACGGGGGAAGCGTCACGATACCATGCGATGAAAACAACACATATAAAAGACTCAGCACCAACCCCAGCGGCAACAACATAACCGTAAGGGTCGGCAAGGACTATCAGAAAGGAACGTTAAATTCAGATCCAAGTCAACAGGTCAAGAACTTTGTCAGCACATTCAATTTCGCAGATTCGGAAACGAGAGTAGCCATCATATATTCCGATATGCAAAGCGCCGCCGACAAAGGCACAGCCGACAACCCCTATGTCATCGACCTCGCCACCCTGTCCACCGACGCAAATGACGACGGCTATACCTACACCGACGCCGACAACCGGAAGGTCGTCACGCTCAATTACACAGGCAGTGACAGTGTTTATTACAGCATAGAGAATCAGGCCGCCAACGACGCCCACATCCTCCTGACCTCTGCCGCCAACCTCGCAACGCCCCTCTGCCTGAAAGCCCGCTCCGGCAGCTTCGTCGACAGCCTGCAAGTCCCCACCTCCGCAAACTGGACGCTGAAGGGCGACACCCTCAAAGCCTCCTACGTCGAAGTCGGCGGTGGGCTAAAGCTGGACGGGCCGGTGACGGTGGAGAATACGAAAACGAGTAATTACCCACTGAAAGTCTTAGCGGACGGTTCGGTCACAGCTAACGACGTGCTGAAAGCGTATGCGGCAGGAAAGGACGCTATCGACATTGAGGGGCAAGGTACCTTAACGATTGGTGGGGAAGGTAAGGTTTATACATACGGATGGATTAATGCAATCAATAGAAATAAACTTTCGATTGACAAAGGCGGCATACTGCGGTGTGCAGGATTTATTAACGGAAATGAGTTTGGTTTTCCCGTTATTCAATGGGACTTTACCAACAAGCCTAAAACGGAACTGGTAGCCAAGCATGGAAGCGAAGAAATCCGGTTTACCCGCGAGATGTTCGGCAAGTATCTCGACGAGGCTCAAACTTTTACCGCCAACGTGACGGAGGATGCCGAATACACGCTTTACCAAGTGACAGGGAACGGAGATGTTAAACTGATAGGGGCTACTCAGAAAGGAGATATAGTAGATGCATTCTCTGCTACTGCCGGTCAAATAGCTGCCTATAATTTGGTAGGAAAGCCAACGAAGATAGAAAACGAAAAGAGCATTACTATTACAGAAGACGGGGAAGACACGAAATATACGGATAGTAAGGGAACTACTCATGAGTTTCACGGCATCCTGGAAAACGTCACAGTGTCGTTGCTTAAGATAGAGGCAGGGGTCACGATGGCAATAAATAACGTCAATGTGGATAGCCTGGTGGTTAAGCAAGGTCTTTCTGCTTTGTTTCTGAACGGGGAGAATAAGCTCGACTCCATTGCTGTTGCTGAAAATGGTACATTGCTGCTTAAAACAAGCAGCACAAAAGGGCTTACCTGCTCGAAGGGAGTCGTAAACAGAGGGGGTTTCCATGATTATACCGGCCTGATTCGTTCCGTCACGATACCATTAGCCGATGGAGACGTTGTCTTTAGCCTGGATACACCTGCCGATGTGGAAGTTGCGCGGGGAGGTCAGACACAACTACAACCGTCGGGCAATATTCCGAGCGAGGCCGCTATAAAGTACTGGTGGTATATATTGAAGAATAACGAGTGGGAGCCGATAAGTGAAAGTATGGATTCCGACGATAAAGTTCAGACCTTCGGTGCCGGCAAATACCGGTGTTATGTAGAGGTGACATTAAGCAACGCCTCACTTAAATCCACGGGCACCACTGTCACAACCCTATTAACCTGCTACTTCACCGTCACCGAGAAGTCCACGCCTCCGGCCCCTCCCGTGGTCATCCCGACCTACTACACCGTCACCCTGCCCGCCGTGGAAGGCGCGACCTTTAGCCGTGCAACCGGCGAGACGACAGTGGAAGAGGGCACGAACTTCACGTTCTCGATCGCCCTCGATGCCGACTACGACCAGTCCGTTCCGGTCGTCACCACCAGCCGGGGCGAGACGATAGAGCCGCGTGCCGGCGACGGCCGATATGTGGTGCGCGACATCCAGGAAGACGTCGTCATCACCGTCACCGGCATCCGTCGCAACGACGACCCGACCGCCAATGCCGCCGTCACACCCGACGCCGTCCGCCTGTGGACCGCCTCCGGCCAGCTGCACATCAGCACGCCCGTAGCCGCCGACCTGCGCATCTACGCCTTCGACGGCAGCCTCCTCCGCTCCCTCCGCCTCCCTGCTGGCGAGACGGTGATGGAGGCACCCGCCGGGCCTTGCATCGTGGTTGTTGGCGACCGCCGGTTTAAGGTGGCGAGGTGAATGAGAGGAATTATGAATTATGAATTGAAACTGCCTGTTCCCGCGCTTGATGCGAGGACAGGCAGTTAACAGTTTAATATGTTTTTAATTATAGTGTCGGGAGTATCCCTTTCCCCTCTGGAGAGGGGATAAGGGGTGTGTTATCTTTCTGCCAGGTAACGGAAATTCACACACCCCCTGCCCCCTCTCGAGAGGGGAATAAGAATGACTTTTGACACACCTGCAACAAACATCGTTCTTTGAAATAACAGGAAGAATAGAGAGAAGAAAAGATATTTTCCATATATTTGTCTCTCGCAATGCATAACACATAATACATTACAGTCATGACCCGTCCAGAAATCGTACAACGCATCCGCGAAGTCCTCCGCCGCGTAGCCCCCGAAGCCCAAGCAATCCTTTACGGCAGCGAAGCCCGTGGCGACGCCCGCCCGGATAGCGATATCGACCTGTTGATATTGGTAGATAAGGAGCGGATAAGCCTGAAAGAAGAAGAGAAGATCACCGATCCTCTTTATGACATCGAAATAGAGACAGGTGTAATGATCAGTCCCCGCGTCTTTTCCAAAAAGCTATGGGGCAAGCTGGTCACCCCCTTTTATGAAAATGTAATGAGGGAAGGAGTACTGTTATGACAGACGAAGAAAGACGCATCCTTGTAACCTTGCGCCTGCAAAACGCAAAGGCTACATTATCCGAAATCCCCGTCCACTTATAGCACGGCTTCTGGAACACCGCCGTCAGCCGCATGTATTATGCCTGCTATTATGCCGTCGCCGCCCTGCTGTTGAAACACGGTATCAGTGTCAAGACCCATTCCGGCATCCGAAACGCATTCTGTAAGGAATTTGTGCTGCCCGGAATGGTTGACAAGGAGCAATCACGTTTCTACACCAACCTGTTCGACTACCGTCAAACCGGCGATTACGACGATTACATCATGATGGACGAAAGGAAGGTAACTGAGCTCTATCCGAAAGCCATCCTCTTCATCGACACGCTCGAGCGCCTGATAACCGAGACAAATTAAGTTCTTTTGCGGCCCCGCTTCGGGGCTCGGGGACAGGTCGCAATAACACGCTAAAAGGGGCGTACCTATATGAAAAGCCCTGTAATAGTGACACTCTTAGTGTCGCCATTACAGGGCTTTACTTATGGGAGGAGGATTACTTGCTGAAACGTTCTTTCAGTTTAGCCAACATATCCTTCGTCATGGAGTCGAGGTCGTACTCCGGCTTCCAGCCCCATTCCTGGCGGGCACAAGTGTCGTCCAGGGAGTTCGGCCATGATTCGGCGATAGCCTGGCGCAACGGGTCTACGTCGTATTCCATCTGGAACTCCGGCATATACTTCTTGATGTTGTTGAAGATGATTTCCGGGTCGAAGCTCATGGAGGCGATGTTGAAGGAGTTGCGGTGAACGAACTTCGTAGAGTCGGCTTCCATAATCTCGATAGCGGCGCGCAGGCCGTCCGGCATGTACATCATATCCATAAATGTACCCTGCTTGATCGGGCATACGAACTTTTCGCCTTTAGCGGCCGAGTAGTAGATATCGACTGCATAGTCTGTCGTACCGCCGCCCGGAGGTGTCACGTATGAGATCAGGCCGGGGAAGCGTACGGAACGCGTGTCGACACCGAAACGGATATTGTAGTAGTCGCTCAACAGCTCGCCGGAGACTTTCGTCACGCCGTACATGGTGCGCGGGTTGCGGATCGTGTCCTGCGGAGTTTTGTCCTTCGGCGTGTTATTGCCGAATACGCCGATCGAACTCGGTGTAAACACTGCACAATGCATTTCGCGAGCTACTTCCAATACATTAAACAAACCGCCCATACCGATCTTCCAGGCAAGCTGCGGTTTCGCTTCTGCTACGGCAGACAGGAGGGCTGCCAGGTTATAAATCGTATCTACTTTGTATTTGGACACTGTCTCGGCAATCTGCTGCTCGTTCGTAATGTCCACGATTGCAGAAGGCCCTGATTCCAGCAATTCGCCTTTCGGTTCCTGTCCGGGGATATAACCTGCTACAATGTTACCACCGTAGATACTTCTCAACTTCATGGTCAGTTCCGATCCGATCTGGCCGGTAGAACCAATAACTAATACATTCTTCATTGCGTTTGATGTTCTTTTAAGTTTTTTTCCGAGGCAAAGGTATAGAGAATAAATGCATTCCTACACGAATTTCTTATGTTTTTTTAGTCTATATATTCAAAAAAAGTGTGACCTTTGCCTCTGCCTAATTGAATATCGACAATTGTCAATTAAAATAATACTAACAAAAAACAAACGTTATGTACGGTAAACTGAAAGAATTCCTGACACAGGAGCTGGCAAACATCAAAGCTGCCGGATTGTATAAGAACGAGCGTATCATCACTACTCCCCAACGGGCTGACATCAAGGTAAACGCAGGAAGCGACGTGTTGAACTTCTGTGCAAACAACTATTTAGGCCTGTCGGACAACCAACGTCTGATCAAAGCAGCTAAAGAAGCTATGGACACACACGGATACGGTATGTCGTCCGTCCGTTTCATCTGCGGTACACAGGATTTGCACAAACAGTTGGAGGCTGCTATCTCCGATTACTTCAAGACAGAAGATACGATTTTGTATGCTGCCTGCTTCGACGCTAACGGCGGATTGTTCGAACCGTTGTTCACGGAAGAGGATGCCATCATCTCCGATGCATTGAACCATGCTTCCATTATCGACGGCGTACGTCTGTGCAAGGCTAAACGCTATCGCTATGCGAATGCCGACATGGCAGACCTGGAACGTTGCCTGCAGGAAGCCCAGGCACAGCGTCACCGCATCATCGCGACAGACGGTGTGTTCTCGATGGACGGAAATGTTGCTCCGATGGACAAGATTTGCGAGTTGGCCGAGAAGTACGACGCATTGGTGATGGTCGACGAGTCTCACTCTGCCGGTGTTGTCGGCCCGACGGGACACGGCGTTGCCGAACAGTTCGACTGCTACGGAAAGGTGGATATCTTCACCGGTACATTAGGTAAGGCATTCGGTGGCGCTATGGGCGGATTCACGACCGGAAAGAAAGAGATCATCGATATGCTGCGCCAGCGTTCACGTCCTTATCTGTTCTCCAACTCAGTTGCTCCGGCTATCGTAGGCGCCAGCTTGGAAATGTTCAAGATGTTGAAGGAGAGCGATGCTTTGCATACGAAACTGATGGGCAACGTCAGCTACTTCCGCGACAAGATGATGGCTGCCGGTTTCGACATCAAACCGACTCAATCGGCTATCTGCGCCGTTATGCTGTATGATGCTAAACTGTCTCAGGACTTCGCTGCCCGTATGCAGGAAGAGGGTATCTATGTAACCGGCTTCTACTATCCGGTAGTACCGAAAGACCAGGCCCGTATCCGCGTACAGTTGTCCGCCGGCCACGAAAAAGAACATCTGGACAAGGCGATTGCCGCCTTCATCAAAGTAGGAAAAGAACTGAAGGTTATCAAGTAAGTTTTCTCCTCTCAAAAGACAAAGGGCGAAGTCAGGAAACTGTCTTCGCCTTTTTCATTTAAAACGACTGCTCTTCTGAAGAAAAGAGCTATCTTTGCCCTATCACAAATAAACCTTCAACCTCCTATATAAAAACAGATAAATAAGATTATGCAACTCAGTAACTATCATAGTCATTGTACCTTTTGTGACGGGCGGAGCACGCCGGAGGACTTCGTTAAGTTTGCCGTTTCGCATGGATTTCGTGCCTACGGCTTTTCTTCCCATTCGCCGCTGCCGTTTGAGACGTTCTGGAATATGTCGAAGGATGATATGCCTGAATATCTGATGGAGATCCAGCGGCTGAAGAAGAAGTATGGTGACCAACTGGAAATATATGTCGGGCTGGAAATCGACTTCTTAGATGAGACCTATAATGCCTCTATCCCCTATTTCCGGAACTTGCCGCTCGACTACCGCATCGGTTCCATTCATTTCCTGCCGGTAGCCCTTCCGCTTGCGGAAGAGAATATGGTTTGTATAGACGGTTCTTTCAGGGACTACCGGAACTCCGTCGACACCTATTACGAAGGGGATATCCGCAAACTGGTCGCCCGCTATTTCGACTCCACGCTAAAGATGATCGAGGCCGGCGGGATCGACATCGTCGGACACATGGATAAAATCTATATGAACGGACAGAAATATGAAGCCTTCGACCTGGAGGCGGACTGGTACCAAAAGCCGCTCGACGACTGCCTGCACCTGATTGCCGAGAAAGGGCTGATGGTCGAAGTCAACACCAAAAACCTGCAGAAGAAACAAGAGCTTTACCCGCATCACGATTACCTGCACCGCCTGCGTGAACTGGATATTCCGGTAATGGTCAACTCCGACTGCCATTATCCCGACCTGGTGAACGATGGACGCGCCGAGGCATTCGAACTGCTGAAAAAAGCAGGATTCAAATCTACTCGCGAGCTTATCGGCGGAAAATGGGAAGATGTAGCAATTTGAGACATTTGTAACAGAAACGTAACATGTATTTCATTCCTTCGAAATACCGAACTGCGTCCTTTGCAGAAATAAATTATATTTGTAATAAATAAGACACATCGGTTATGGATATGCAAAAGATTCTTGTGGTGGACGATGAAGAGGATTTGTGTGAGATCCTTAAGTTCAATCTCGAAATAGAAGGATATGAAGTAGACACCGCCTTCAGTGCGGAGGAAGCCCTGAAGATGGATATCCCTTCTTACCAATTGCTGCTGCTGGACGTCATGATGGGTGAAATATCCGGTTTCAAGATGGCCAGTATCCTGCAGAAAAACGAGAAGACGGCCGGCATCCCTATCATCTTCCTGACTGCCAAAGATACGGAAAACGATATGCTGACAGGCTTCAACCTGGGAGCAGACGACTATATCTCCAAACCATTCTCGATCCGCCAGGTCGTAGCCCGTGTGAAAGCAGTCCTACGCCGCACGACCGATAAAGAGAAACCGCAGGAAAACGAGCGTCTCGAATACGAAACACTTTCGCTCGACATAAAGCGCATTAAGGCGACTGTCGACGGACAGGAGGTGTCCCTCACCAAGAAGGAATTCGAAATACTAAGACTGCTGTTGGAGAACAAAGGAAATGTATTCTCGCGCGAGGAAATCCTTTCCCGGATATGGAAAGACGAGGTCTACGTGCTCGACCGCACCATAGATGTAAACATCACCCGGTTGCGGAAGAAGATCGGGCCGTACGGAAAGAACATCGTCACCCGCCTCGGTTTCGGTTATTGTTTTGAAGGCTAATCAAAGAGTACGAAGATGGTTAAAATAGAATCGGGGACAAAAAACAGAATACCTTTCAGCCAACGGCTCTTCTGGTCGATATTCGCCATGTTCCTGGGATTTACGGCTTGTTTCCTGTTGTTCCAGTATCAAAGGGAGCGGGAGTTTGCACAGGAGAAGTTGAATAATGTACTGGGAAATTATAACTACCAACTGTTTCGCCGCACGCAGCAGGCCGAAGACATTAATAAGGTTGTCCACCTGTTTATCAGCGAGATCCCGCAAAAGGACCTGCGCGTCACGATTATCAATCCTGACGGCAAAGTCCTCTTTGACAACAGCGGGGCAGAAGAGTTCAACAACCATAACGACCGTAGCGAAGTGCGCAAGGCACGCCTCTACAACGAAGGGTTTGCCATCCGCTCGTCCAACTCGACGGGAAAGCGCTATTTCTACACGGCCACAAATATAGGCGGATACATCTACCGCTCCGCCCTGCCCTGGGACCCGTACACGCAACGCGTCCTGACGATCGACACGGATTTCGTCTACTTCATGGCCCTGATGACGCTGATATTCTTTTTCGTCCTCTCCCGCTTCACGTTCAGCATCGGGCGGACGATCTCGAAGCTGCGTGATTTCGCCTTGAATGTGGAAAAAGACCGGATACCGGAAAACGAATATACATTCCCGAATGACGAGTTGGGGGATATCTCCAAGAATATCGTCAGCCTCTATCACCGCCAGCAGAAGGCCAAAAACGAGCTTTCAATGGAACGCGAGAAGCTGATCAAGCACTTCCAGTATGCCAAAGAAGGATTTGCCATGTTCACAGCGGAAGGCAGGGAGATATTGTCCAACATCCTCTACGTGCAGTTTGCCAACGTGATCTCCGACATCCAGATACGTCAGTCGGAAGATGCGATCGACATACCGGAACTCGAGCCGATCCACCTTTTCCTGAGTAAGAATATCCCCAATACGAACCGCAAGCGGAAAGTCTTGCGCGAATCGGTCACGGTGGACAAGAACGGGAAGATTTTCCTGATCGAATGCATCCTGTTCCTCGACAACAGCTACGAGATATCCATCAACGACATCTCGCGCCAGGAGGAAGAGAGCCGGATGAAGCGCCAGTTGACGCAAAACGTCGCGCACGAACTGAAGACCCCCGTCAGCAGCATCCAGGGCTATTTAGAAACCATCATCAGCAACCCGACACTGCCGGACGAGAAGCGTCAGTTCTTCCTCGAACGCTGCTACTCGCAGAGCACGCGCCTGACGGGTCTGCTGCGTGACATCTCCGTGCTGAACCGCCTGGACGAAGCCTCCGAAATGTTCGAGCTGTCGGATGTGAACATCCCGAAACTGATCGGCGAGATCGAGAAGGAATGCTCGAAAGAGATCGAGGAAAAGAAGATCACGACGGAAGCAATCCTGCCGGGCAACCCGATGATATACGGCAACTACTCGCTGCTCTATTCTATCTTCCGCAACCTCTACGACAACGCGATCGCCTACGCCGGCGACGGCATCCACATCACGGTCAACTGCTACAAGGAAGATCCGAAGTTCTATTACTTCAGCTTCTCGGATAACGGCGTCGGCATCTCCGAAGAACATATCAACCGTATCTTCGAACGCTTCTACCGTGTCGACAAAGGCCGCAGCCGCAAGGTCGGCGGGACCGGACTGGGCCTCTCCATCGTCAAAAACGGCGTGAACTTCCACAAGGGACAGATCTCAGCCAAGAGTGGACTGGGCAAGGGAATGACCTTCTTCTTCACCTTAAAGAAAAAGATCTGATCCTACTCCACATGTATGCTCTCCACCGGATTCTCCCGGGCTGTGCGCCAGTTCTGGAAGGAGACGGTGAGGAGGGTGACAAGTAGAATGATGCCGAAGGCCAAGACAAAGACCCACCAGTAGACCGGCGTCCGGTAAACAAACGTCTTCAGCCAACCGGAAGCCAACATATAGGCGACAGGCGTAGCCAGAATGAAGCAGACGACCACGATATAGAAATATTTGCGGTTAAACATCAGCAGTATATCCGCCACCGTCGCCCCGTGCACCTTACGGATACCGATCTCCTTCCGGCGGTATTGCGTCTCGAAAATCACCAGGCCGAAAACACCTACTATCGAGATCAGGATCGCCAATACACTGGACCACGTCACCATCTGCTTCACGAACTCCTCGCGATGATAGAGCTGGTTGTACAGGGAGTCGTAGAACTCGATCTCCAACGGATAGGATGCATCTATATTGGCCGCAGCTTCGCGGATATAGCCGACGACTTTCTCTGCATCGGCACCTGCACGCAACCGGATGTATGAGAAATTGAGCGGCTGCATCACCTTCGGCGTCGACACTAAGAAGGCCATATTGGTTTTCTCCTCGCGCATCGAGGTCAACAACACGTCGTCGGTAAAGCCCACGATGCGGCCCGGCCCCCAGCCCATATCGACCAGGTCGCCGAGGTGGAGGTCGTTCGCCTTGCGCGCCGTCTCGTTGAAGACGAAATGGTTCAGACTATCCCGCTCGTCCGTACGGCTGAAATTATCCCCCTCTGTCAACCGGATGCCCATGACATCGAGGAAGGATGGCGAGACATTGAGCAGAAAGCCATTAAACGTTTCTTCCTTATAGGAGAATTCATACGTGGAATAAGAATCCTCGCCTCCGAACTTCTGGAAAGCGAAGGCAACGTCCTCGATCTCCGGATACTTCATCAACTGATCGACATACGCATCGCGATGCTTGCCCGACATCTCGTTGCTCAACTCAGCTATCACAATCCGGTCACGGTCGAAACCTAAGTTATAATGCCGCATGAAGTAGTTCTGCAACTGGATGATGCAAGCCCCGACAATCAGAGCGATAGAAACGACATACTGCAACCCGATCAATGCCGTACGCAGCCGCTTCCCGGCAGGCGACAGCCCGAAACTCCCCTTCAACACCAATGCCGGAGGGAAAGACGTAATGTAATAAGCCGGATAGACACCCGCCAACACGCCGACCAGCAAAGCAATCGCCCCCGTCACAGTCACGACGGAAAGATTGGATAGTAAACTGATATCCGCCTCGACAAACGAGAGGAACTGCCCCCTATTGAGCAGGTAAATCCAGACAAGCGCCAGGACATAGGCAACAAGGCAAATCCCCGCCGCCTCTACTAATAGCGAAAGGCGGAGCGCCCCGGCAGGGCTTCCCAACACTTTCTGCGTATTGATACTCCGGATGCGCATCGGCGTCAACGCCGTACTGAAATTCATATAATTGACAGCAGCTATCAACAAGATCAGCCAACCGATAAAGAAAAGCAGGCGCACCGTGTCCGGGCTTTGCGTCTTCAGCGGGCTTGCGCCCCATACATCCTGCATATTCATATAATGTATATCCTCGAGCGGGATCAGATGCAGGTGCAGATGCTCCGCCCCCCAGATCTGCGAGTAGTCGAACGTACGGTTAAAGTTGTCCTCCACGGCGGCGGCAGACTCCGGGCTGTCGAGCAGCAGGTAGCACAGCCAGTTCGACCCGCCCCACTCCGTCGGTTTGCGGAAAGAGGCGTCGATCGCCATGTAGATATTGTTGCTTAGCTGCGTATTCTCAGGGAAATCGCGGTAGACGGCCCCCACCGTCATGTTTTTTACCGTCTTGGTCCAGACCCAGTCGTGCGAATGGATCTGTCGGCCGACAGCCGGTTCGCCGGCGAACATCCGCCGTGCCAGGCTCTCCGGAATGATCGCCTTCTCCGGGTCCTCGAGGCAACTTCCGTCGCCCTCGACAAAGGTGAATCCGAAGATATTCACAATATCGGGATGACAAGTCGTGACCCGTTCACGGAACCCCTTCTGGTCGTTCCCCTCACCGATTGTAAGGTAGTAGCGCTTATCGTAAGGCGTAATCAGCGTCCCTGCCTCGATATGCGGAGACGAGGCGATCAGCACGTCAGGGAATGCCCCCGGATAGATCACGCGCCCGTCGGCCATGACACTGTCACAAAGTTCAGCCAGAAAAATCCTTTCCGCCTTCGGATGACAACGGTCGAAGCCGTAATCATACCGTACCTGCATCATCAGGATCAGAAACGCGGCAAAAGCAACCGAAAGCCCGGCAACATTCAGGAACATCGCCATCTGAAAACGCCGGAACATGCCAAGAAAATTACGTACAAGTGTCTTCATCTTCCAAAATTCATAATTCAAAATTCATAATTCCTAACCTTACTCTATATGTATGCTCTCCACCGGATTCTCCGTCGCCGCCTGCCAGTTCTGGTACGTCACGGTAATGGCCGTCACCAACGCTATCACTAAAAAGGCCAGCGCAAATGCCCACCAGTAGATCGGTATGCGTGAAGAGAAATTCTCGAGCCATTTGTTCACCCCGTACCAGGCAATCGGCGCGGCGATCACGAAGCAGACCACGACGACACGCAGGTAAACGAGATTGAACATCGCCAGTATCTCCCCGATCGACGCCCCGTAGACCTTGCGGATGCCGATCTCCTTGCGCCGGTACTGCGTCTCGAAAAGCACCAGCCCGAACACGCCCACGACCGAAAGGACAATCGCTAAAAGCCCGAACAGCGAGATGATGTTCTTTATATATTGCTCCCGGTGATAAAGCTGGTCGAACACCGAATCGTAGAAACGGATGTCCGCCGGATAAGCCGGGTCGATCTCCGCCAACGCCTTGCGGATATGAGCGACTGCCTCCTCTGCGTTCGTCCCCGCCCGCAGGCGGATATAAGAGACCGGCTTCGGATCATTATTAACGATGAAGGCTACATCCGCTTCCTCTCCCCCGATCCGGAAAGAAACAACCCGTACATCGCCGGTAAATCCGGCAATATATCCTTTCATGCTACCTGAAATCTCACGCCCCGCCTCCATCTGTATACGTTCGCGGGCAGAACGGTTATAGATGAACGTCGTTATCGAATCATTTTTAGCATCTGCCTCCGTAAAATCGCGTCCCTCGGTCACTTCCATTCCCATCACGCGCAGGAAGTTCCACGAAACAGGCAGCATATAGGTATAAAACTCCTGATCGCCGTACTTCATCGGTTGCATCATATACGTGTCCATGCCTCCGACCAGGAGTGACGAAAAAGCCACATCCTCGATTCCGGGATATTCCTTTAGTTTAGTCGAATAGACATCTTTGTGCAACATGGCGATCTCCGGATTCAGCTCGACGATAGCGATCTGGTCCTTGTCGAACCCTAAGTTGAACTCGCGCATGTGCCGGTTCTGCAACTGGATGAATATCGCCCCGATAATCAATCCGATCGAAATGATATACTGAATGCCGATCAGCACCGTACGCATCCGCCGCCCGCCGGCCGAAAGCCCGAAATTGCCTTTCAACACTAACGCAGGCGGAAACGAAGTCATATACCACGCCGGATAGCTCCCGGCAATCAACCCGACCCCGACCGAGACAGCCAGCAGGAGCGCCATCAGCCCGGTATGGTTCCGCAACAACGTGTCGGCCTCGACAAACGACAGCCACCGCGACTCGTTGAGCACATAGACCAGCGCGAATGCGAACAGGCAGGCCACCAGGCTGATCAGAACCGCCTCACCCGTCAAAGCCATGCGAAGCTCGCCGGCAGAACTGCCTAATACCTTCTGCGTATTGATACTTCTCATCCTGACAGGAGCCAGCGAGGTGCTGAAATTGGTAAAATTGATCCCCGCAATCAGGATAACCAACAGGGCAACGAGCAGCAGGAGGCGGACGGTCGACGGATCGCCGGCCTTGATATAGTCGCCCAGTGTCGTCGGCAGATAATAAATATCGGTCAGCGGCACGAGGCTGATGTGCATATCCTCACTTTTATAATGTTCTCCAAAATTGAACGTACGATTGAAGTTATCCTCGACCGTCTGGCGCGACTCCGGCTTGTCGAGCAACATATAGCCGATGAAACATTGCGTGCCCCAATCTCCCTTTCCGAAATCCTCGACTGGTATATATATGTAATTCTCCAACTGCGTGTTTTTCGGAAAGTCTTTATAGACGGCTCCTACCGTCATACTGGTCGATTCGCCGAGAGCATGGGTCGTCGTAATAGGCTGCCCGATGGCAGAGGCATCGTCAAACATACGCCGGGCCAGGCTCTCGGGTATCATGGCCATATCTGGGTTCTGCAGGCAGTTACGATCGCCCTCGAGGATCGTAAAGTCGAACACATCGACGATATCCGGATAGCAAAGACCCAATTTCTCCTGAAATCCGCGTAGTTTTTCCCCTTCGCCAACCTTAAGATAAAAAGGATACCAGGTCGTCATGATCAAAGTAGACTTCTCGATATGCGGCGACGACTGAAAGACAGCGTCGGCAAAAGCCCTCGGGATGATCGGAGCATATTTATCATCACTATCCCTGACGCGGTCCAGGCGCACTACCCGGTCGGCGGTCGGATGACAACGGTCGAAGTCGCGCTCGTATTCGATCTGCATCATAATGATCAGAAAGGCGGCAAAGGCAACCGCAAGCCCGGCAACATTCAAGAATGTCGCCATCCGGAAGCGACGGAAAACGCTGAGGAAATTACGCAGAAGTATCTTCATAACAGATTGTGTTTTGTTTGTTTGCCTGATATAAAGCAAAAACCATGCCAGTAAACATAAGATATTGAACAACAAATAGATGCACAATACCTTCTTTTCCCCTTCTGTCAAGAAATTAGACAGAGGTGTCCAAGATTTTTACAGTCGAATCAGGTAAAAAGGGGATGAATGCGGCCTGTTTCCCGGCGATCCCACGTCGGATATTATAAAAGTCTTGGAAATTAAAGGCTGAAATAGTTGTTTCCTACTATATTTAGTGTACATTTGCCAACGATGTGACGCCCGCCGGGAAGCCGGGAGGGAAAAACATCCCGGCATGCAGCATGCGAGCATGAAAACAAAAAAAAACAACCCGGCATGCGGCATGCGAGCACAAAACAGAAAAAAAACAACCCGGCATGCGGCATGCGAGCATAAAAACAGAAAAAAACAGCCCGGCACGCGGCATGCGAGCATAAAAACGAAGAAAAACACATCGGCACGCGGCATGCGAGCACGAAATGAATATAAATAAACTGATTATTAACAAAAACAAAAGATCATGTCAGAAATTACAGCGTTAAACTTAGGTCTACTTCAACAAGACGAAGATTTCGGTTTCCACAACATCGCCCTCGCGGAATTCCAAAAGTGCACAGACTCTAAAATCACAGAGTTAGTAAACAACTACAAAGCCAAATACGACCTGTTCGACGAGACGATGAAAGTAGGTGGCGGCGAGAACGTGCTCTCCTACGACGTCACCCGCCTCGACCAGATCCGCGATGAAGCATACGTAGGACTGAAACGGCAAAACAATGTCGCCCTGAATGATTTCGATCCGGTGAACGCCGAGATTGCCCGCCAGGTAGACATCATCCTGCGCCGCAACGGAGATCCCACAGCCCTTCCCTACCTGGCTGAAAACAGTGCGATCATCAATCTCGTTCAGGACCTCGAAGCATTCGACAACCACGAGGAAGAAGAGCAACGCCCGGGCGAACTCTCCCTCCCGGCCAGCTCGCCGCTCGACGGCGTTTCGCTGGAAGGCGTCACCAACCGCCTTCAGAAGATAGGCCTCGACAGGTGGGTGGCACGGCTGAAGGAGGCGAATGAAAAATTCATCACCTTCTTTACGGACCGTAACAGCCAGCAGGCAACCCTCGTCACCGGCGCAACAAAGGCCGCCCGCCAGGAAACGGACACCGCCTACCGCGCCGTCGTCAAACGCCTCAACGCACTGGCCGAAATCAACGGCGACGCCGACTACCTGGAAATCATCAACGAGATGAACCGCCTCATCGACCGCCAAAGAGCCATCCTCGCCACCCGCAAAACCCTCAACGCCAAAGCGGCTGCCCAGAAAAAAGCGGAAGAAGATAAAAAGGAGGATGACAAAAAGGAAGAAGAAACTACCGACAAAGAAAAACCGGGTGACGGAGGAAGACCGAGTGAATTGTAAGGAATTAGAAATTATGAATTAAAAGAAGAAAGGCGGTGTTTTGACATACCGCCTTTTTTCTTTTAAAAGATATGGAAGTTGTTAAATGATGATTTGTCAGTGAATATCGTATTTGTGATATAGCGTCGGGAGTATCTGTTTCCCCTCTTGAGAGGGGATAAGGGGTGTGTTAT
>OGZX01001403.1_pt1 | contig 24141 bp, 19 predicted proteins | sample 1576881 | NCBI WGS metagenome assembly OGZX01 (sample SAMEA3541542, study PRJEB24748) | human gut metagenome | biome: human gut; feature: human-associated habitat; material: faeces | place: China | collected 2012
AATGCAGGCAGGTCAGATTGTAACTGCCCGTAAGTTGAGAGATGAAAACAGTATGCTGAAACGTCGTGACATGAAACTTGTAGAAGTTCGTGATGCCGTTCCTGCTACTGCCAATCAGATCCTTCAGGGTATTACACGTGCTGCACTGCAAACAACTAGCTTTATGTCGGCTGCATCATTCCAGGAAACAACGAAAGTGTTAAACGAAGCTGCTATCAATGGAAAGGTAGACCGTTTGGAAGGTTTGAAAGAAAACGTTATCTGCGGTCACTTGATCCCGGCTGGTACAGGCCAGAGAGACTTCGACAAACTGGTTGTCGGTGCTAAAGATGAATTCGAACGTATTTTTGCAAATCGTAAGAACGTAGTCGATTTTAACACTATGGATAAAGACGACGAGTAATATACTTATTACACAATAAAAAAGGCTTCCGAATTGATTTTCGGGAGCCTTTTTGTTTTTACTAATTTGGTTAATCAAGGCATAACCTTTACTTTTGTAGATAGACTTTATAATTAAATATACCAAGTATCATGAAAAAGATTTTGTTAAGCTTTTTGTCTCTTTTATTATCGGTGAGTTTTTTATCCGCCAAACAACCGGGTGCCCCTTTAAATGTTATGACTTTTAATATACGTATGGATACAAAAGAAGATGGGGCTAACCAATGGAGTAATCGTAAAGATCTGGCTGCCGATCTGGTTAAATTTCATAATGTTGATATTTTTGGTGCCCAGGAGGTATTGAATCATCAGTTGAATGAGCTTTTGACGCGTTTGCCGGAATATGCTAATATTGGTGTTGGCCGTGAAGACGGTAAGACTAAAGGAGAATATGCTGCGATATTTTACAAAAAGGATCGTTTTGTTCTGGAAGACAGTGGCAATTTCTGGTTGGCGGAAGATATTAATGCTGTGGGTAAGAAAGGCTGGGATGCAGCCTGTGAGCGTGTTGCTACCTGGGGAATTTTTAAGGATAAGGAATCCGGAAAGAAATTCTTTTTTCTTAATACTCATTTGGATCATATGGGGAAAGTGGCACGTCATGAGGGAGCTTCCTTAGTTTTAGATGAAGCCCATAAATTGGCTAAAGGACTTCCGGTAATCGTTACAGGCGATTTTAATGCAACACCGGACGATGATCCGATCAAGGTGTTGACAGATAAAAATGATCCTCGTCATATCACACATTCACGTGAAATCGCTTCTTTAAAGTATGGTCCGGAATGGACATTCCATGATTATGGACGTATACCGAACGAAAGAAGAGAATGGATCGATTACATTTTTGTAAAAGGAGACATTAAGGTATTGCGTAACGGTGTTCTTACCGATACATTAAATAATCTTTATCCTTCGGATCACTGTCCGGTTATGGCTACTTTAATCATTCAATAGAAAAGATGAACTGTTGTAAATACATGCCTTTATAATAATCACATTTACAACAGTTTTCATATATGTTTTATTTTGTTAATTATTGAAGTAATATTAGTTAATGAGTTCTTTGTGTTTGGAGTTTTTTTGTACAGTTTGTATCTTTGCATTGTTCAAAATGTATTAATATGCATCTGGACAGAAAACCTTAGCCTAAAAGTCAGGATAATAAATATTAAACACAATAAGGTATTTTTTTTACATTGGTCTAAAGAATTGAGAATTAAAAACACAACTGGAAAAGGGCCGCCTGTGAAGGTGGCCCTTTTTATTTGCAATATATTTCATGAAACCCTCTTATATCTGTATATTTGTGTCCGATTTGTTAAACATAAAACATAAAAGAAATGGAAAACGATAACAAGCAATCTAATGAGATACAGGTAGAGCTGTCTGAAGAAATGGCACAAGGTACTTATGCTAATCTAGCTATTATTTCACATTCAACATCCGAGTTTATACTAGACTTTATCCGTGTTGTTCCCGGTGTACCTAAGGCACAGGTGAAGAGCCGCGTGATCCTGACACCGGATAATGCAAAACGTTTACTTTTTGCTTTGCAGGATAATCTGGCAAAATATGAAGAACAGTTGAAGGGTGGAAACAAGACTGCTAATTTTGAAGATTTTATTCCTCCGATGGGGGGAGTTCAGGGAGAAGCATAAGATATTTCTACCTTTTACCGATAACAAAAAAGGATTGTTTCCAATCAGGGAACAATCCTTTTTTAATTTTTTAAACTTGCGTTGTCTTACTCCATCTTCTTGTTGATAACAATATGACTGATGTAACCTAAAATAATAACTCCTAAACCTGCCATAAGGATAGTATTTGTTATACCTCCGTTAATAGCCGGTACTGCAAGAATAATTACACCGATCAGGAGTACGATTACCCCAAGATATTTGACTAATTCGTTCATGGTTATAGATGTTTTTATAATTATTTTCTTTTCTACCGCAAATAAAGTAATAATAACCCGATTGCAAAAATATTTTAGAATAAAAATAATGAATCCTACAAATTTAGCTTCTATATTTGTAGGATCAACACAGTTATATATGATACGAATACTTTACTTGGTTTATTTATGGCTGTTTTTTGTACCTGTATTTGTGGTGCTGACCATACTTACGGCCTTGACTGTTATTATAGGTTGCCTTTTGGGAGGTGAGAAGATATTTGCCTATTATCCGGGTATGATTTGGTCGAGACTAACCTGTTACCTGGCCCTTTGTCCGGTAAAAGTAAAAGGACGGGAGAATATTGACCGTAACCAATCTTATGTATTTGTTTCAAATCATCAGGGTGCGTTCGATATCTTTTTGATATATGGTTTTCTCGGTGTCCCTATTAAGTGGGTTATGAAGGCGGGGATAGGAAAGATACCTTTTGTTGGAGCTGCCTGTCGGGCTGCCGGTTTTATCTTTGTTGATAATTCGACTTCCAAAGCTGCGGCCCGTAGTGTGAAGGAAGCTGAACATTGTCTCAGGAACGGTGCTTCTGTGGTTGTCTTCCCTGAAGGTTCTCGTACATATACCGGAAGGATGATCCGTTTCAAAAAGGGAGCTTACCAAATGGCTCTCGACCAGCATTTGTCGGTTATTCCAATTACGTTGAATGGACCTTTTGATGTATTGCCCATCGGATCATTGAATGTGCACAGGCATAAGATGGAAATGATCATTCATCCCGCTATATCGACGAGTGATATGGATACATCCCATAAAGGAATGCAACAATTTGCCGATCATACACAAGAGATAATAGCTTCTGCTTTATGGGATAAATATAAATAGTGTTTATTACCAGGTTTTTAGGATTCCAGTTTTTGTTACGCCTAAGCTAAAGCCTACACTTTTTCCTAACATGGTTCCCGTGTCTGCTGCTACTGATCCGGAAAACTTCCATCCTTGCAGTTTAGGGTGAGTATAATTGATATCGACAAGGCTGGATGTTCCGAACTTTTTATTCAGGAACGGGAAATATGAAGTTCCCCAGCCATTCATCGCCGTGAACAGGATACGGTAAGAGAGTTGTGTATTAATATCCCCTTCCGCAGCAAAATGCCAGCTTTTAACACGGTTGTTTTTGAAACCCAGGGAACCGTCTGAATTATATTCGGGAGCCGGAATTAGCGGAGAACCTATTCCCCGGTTGAAGTAAGAGAATCCGGTTGTATATTCCCCGTTGTTGTAATAATCGTCGTTTCCTCCCCCACGTCCGCCTTGCCATTTGTCCCGGTCGAATATGATAAAGTGTATGGGACCGCTTTGGTTCATTGTTACGAGATATTCGGCAACTACTTTGTTCAGCCAGGGAAGGAATGGCAAATCAAATTGTACTCCCCACAAACCGTCTGTTTTATTGGCAAACTCCATGCCGGACTTATCATTAAAATAATGTTGATAGTAGACGTGAGCCGCCCAGTCTTTTTCTGTATAACTTAATTTGAAATCGTAAGAACCGTAATGACTACCTAATACATTGATCTGGTCGGATTCCGTAGCATCGCTACCTCCTTTTTGTCCGCAGATTACCCGGATCAGGTCTTTGAAGGATTGAGGCTGTTTGCCGATCTTCGGATTAGTGGAAGTCCCTCCCCATTGGGCAAAATGCTGGGCACCGAGAGTTAGTGATAAGGGAAAATCATTTTCTGTATCCTTGATACGGAGGAATAACGATTTATGATGCCACAAGACATTCTTTATATAGACTTGTTTAGTGTTAACGAAATCTTCCAGGTAATCGGTATCGAATGATCTGCCAACCGCAAAATCTCCTTTTACCTGTAACCAACCTTTAGTTAAAGGCACTAATGTAAATTCCGGCATACTTAAATTAACTTCCGGGATAGGTCGTGCATTTGCCGAATGGACCATATCACCGGAACTCAGATTTCGGTCCCACAGGGAGTTATATCTTTCTTTACTGCCAAAGCTAAGTAATAGACTTTTGTATCCTATCTCCGCATAAGCCTGCTGAATGAATACATTATGATGGCGGGGTACGGCAGCAACAATCTCGAGTCCGGCTCCCCAGCGAAAGCCTTTGCCGAAATGTTGGTTGTGGAATACTCCCGCATTCAATAAACCGTTACCTGCATCCAGGGGAACGATCCCATAACGGTTGCTTACCATCCAGAATGGTGTGTTGGAGCCAGTTGCCGCCGAACCGAACAATTCTGTTTTGTAGATTGTCGCTTCTGGGATATCAGTTGTTTGGGAATAACTATAATTGGATATACCGAGTAAAATAGTTCCTGCTATTATAATATGTAAGGCTTTCATTCAATATACTTTTTGTCTGCAACAAAGGTAATGATTAAAATAATCTCTCTGCCGGGAGATTTAAAAAAGAAGCTTAAGCATTATAAAAATACAAATATAATTGTATCTTTGCTTTCGTTCCTTGATTTACAACGTTTAGTATGAATGAAAAACAGTTATTTTTGGAATTTCTAGAAAGCGAAAAGCATAGAATTTCATTATCTTTGGGGGAGTGTCAGCTTGACTCCAAGCCTTTGGGCAGAAGCGAAGCTGGCATAGTCTTCAAGGGCCGAATGAATGGGAACGATGTTGCCCTGAAGTTTTTTCTATATAATGGGGACGATGTAGGAAAAGAAAAATGGTTAAGTAAACTTAAAGCTAAATACCTGGTAATATCCTTGCTTGAAACGAGGAATAATATTGTTCAATATGCAGACTTTGATATGATAACCGTGCAGGGACAGGAAATCCCCGTGTTGATAATGAAACTGTATAGATGTTCACTGGAAGAATACAGGAGCATCCTTTCTGTGGATTCTTTTCTTAAGTTATTCCATTTCCTTACTAATACCGTTCAGTTCCTGCATAGTATGGGGATTATACATGGCGCTATCACCCCGCGTAATATACTAGTTGATGATCATAATGATTTTGTGTTGACAGATATTGCGATGGCAGAGAATACGGATCCGGACTATTCAGATATAGCCGCCATAGGAGAAATCCTGCGATGGTATGCTTTTGGTAATACGAATAGCGATGTAACTATCAGTAAGGTTTTTCCAGCTTTGAAATTCTATGATCGTATTGTAGAACGTTGTTTGACACAAGACTCTCGTCTGCGTTTCCATACGGTGGACGAGATGCTGGCATTCGTCGAGATTCAGAAGGAACGCGATCCGAACGATTTGTTGAAAGAGTTCAGTCTGATCTGTCGTAAGAACTTTCCGAAAGAACTGCCCGAGTTTGTACACTGCTCGGACCAGAAGAAGATAAACAAACTGTTTTCCGAATTCGTCGAAAGAAAGGAATTCTTTGGAAGTAACCTTGTCTATTTTACAGATGTCGAGCGGAATATATTTTCTCCACAGCTATGCAAGAACGGTTATATCAAGTTTGACAATTCGGCCCAACTTCGTATCCTCGATATCTGGATACATAGCGATACCGATATGCGTAATGACTATATTCTTGTGCATCATTCTAATACATCCCCTGAAAAGGTTAACGGCAAAGATGTCTATCGTTGGGCTGTCTACGAGGATCGCACACTGATAACCTGGGAAGAGGCAATGAACGGATTTGCCGAGAGCGATGGCGATATAATAGCCCTCGACCGTACAAAGATCGAGTTTTATAACCGGTTGCCCCGCGAAGGTTACTTTTTCATTGCATTGAACCACCTGCATAGCCTGATTAATCCAGCTAATATCGGTACATTGCGGGATTACTTTTTCCGATTCAGTTTTAGCTATGTCAATAGATATATTCTTGAAGATATGAATAATCTGACGAAGCAGCATGTGATGGCTCCTAGCAGAAAGTAAACGAACTTACTTCTTTTCCATCCAGTCGAAAACCATCAGGTAGGTATAATCACGCGATGGTTTTTCGGAGAGGATCAAATCGTGCATACCGTTCGGTATCGTGTCGCGGGTCACATAATCACCTAGTTTGGGAGCATACTTCTGGATGTCGTGCACATTGAGTACAATATCGGATGACAGATATTCGTTATGCCATTCTTTCGTCTCCGGAAACGATTTGTCGGACGACATAACCAGTACAGGACAATCCAGTTGCAATCCTTTTCTGACCTTCTTTTGTCCCTCCTGAATCGCCTTGATCCAACCGGCTTTTTTCGGGTGTCCGTTGATCATTTTCCAGTTTGTATCATATTCCCATTCCCCTTTGAATTGTTTCAGGAGACTATGCGCGTACGATGCGTCGCCTTCACCTTGTACGGTCAGGTTAGGGAAGAACCTCCCGATAAATGCGACGGCCGGAATAGCCACCTTCTCCATAAACCAACCGAAGTTCCAGTCCAGGAAAGGACTGTTCAGTATCAGTCCGTCTACCGGGAGGTTTCCTTTTTTACTATCCAGATAGAGCGGGGTGATCAATCCTCCCGTGGAGTGTGCCATCAGCAGGATTTTATCGTTTCCTTCCGACCGTATGGTTGCCAGCGCCGTATCGATATCGGCGAAATATTCCGTAAGACTTTTGCAGAAAAAAGGATTTTGGTTCGGCAGGATCGAGCGCCCGTATTTCCTCAGATCCATCGCGTAAAAGTTGTAACCATGCGCATTCACGCTGTCTCCCAGCTGCTTTTGGAAGAAATAGTCGTTATAACCGTGGATATATAATACCGCCTGTTTCACATCCGTCAGCTGGGGCTTTTTTACCAATGTGCAGACCACTTTCCCTTCATAATCGTCGGGCATTTGAAACGTACGCCGCAGGTATCCGTCTCCCAGTACATCGGGGACGTATTGTGCATAAATGCTGATAGCCAACGAAATAAGTAAGGTCGTAAAAAACAGTTTGCGTCTCATAATCGTTTTCCTTTTATAACCGTGATCGGTATGTCATTGTTCCGGACACAAAGGTAGGCAAACAATTAGAACGTAGATGCTGATATTTTAATCTTTTAGATACGACTAAGTAGTTCTTTCCTCCCGTATTTTTATTTGTTTGGGCATGCTTGAATTTAATTTTTAGCATGCTCGAAATTAAATTTATGCTAGCCCGAAATTAATTTTGAGCTAGCCCAAAAGCAAAAAAATAAAGGAGGAAAATTGTAAAAGTATACGATAAGCGAATTAAATAGTCGTATTCTGCCGGTTAGTTTGATAAGTCCTGCTCTTTATTTCATTAAACAAAAGAAATGTGTACTTTTAGGACTTCATTAGTAAACATTAAGGGGAGATAGTTATGAGACGTATTTATTATTTGTTGCTGGTATGCCTGTGTTGCACCAGTTTGTTTGCAAAAACTAAGAAAGCTGTGTATATAATCATTGACGGGGTTCCTGCAGACCAGATCGAGCGGCTTCATACGCCCGCCATATTCGATATCGCTTCGAGGGGAGCGTATGCGAGGGCTTATACGGGCGGTGAGATAGGACAATATTCTCAAACGGCAACGATTTCTGCTATCGGCTATACCAATTTGCTGACAGCTACCTGGTTTAACAAACATAATGTAGGCGGTAACTCCGACCTGCAGCCCAATTATAACTACTGGACTATCTTCCGGATTGCCAAAGAACAGCCGAAAGACTATAAAACAGCCATCTATTCCAGCTGGACGGACAACCGTACAGTCCTGATTGGAGAGGGAAAGAAGGAAACAAACCATCTGAAAATAGATTATGTGAAAGACGGCTACGACCTGGACACGATCCGTTTTCCGAAGAAAGAGAAGGACTTGCATATCTTCGATATCGACGAGCAAATCTCGAAAGATGCCGCGGAAGGAATCCGTAAGGATGCACCCGATCTGAGCTGGGTGTATCTGTGGTACACCGACGATGCGGGACATATTGCTGGCAACGGCGCTTTTTTCGATGAATATGTGCGGAAGGCGGACGACCAGGTTGTCCGTATCTGGGAAGCGGTCAAGTATCGCGAAGCCAATTTCGACGAAGAATGGATGATCGTCGTAACGACCGATCACGGCCGTGGCGAGAACGGTCACGGACATGGTGGGCAGTCCTGGCGCGAACGCACTACCTGGATTTCGACGAATGTTCCGGTAAACAGCCATTTCACGGCAGGCGGATTGGCTATCACGGACATTGCCCCTTCCATTTGTCGCTATATGGGGTTTGAAGTTCCGCAGGCTGTCCTCTGGGAACAGGATGGAATGCCATTCATCGGAAAGACCGATATCTACGATTTACAGACGATGCCTTACGATAATACAGTCGGGTTGTCCTGGAAATCTTATTCGAACGATGCGCCGGTCACTGTTTATGCTGCTGCGGATAATAAATTCAAGGAAGGAGGCAAAGACGAATGGATCAAGTTGGCAACCCTTCCTGCCGGAACAAAGAATTATACGGTAGATCTTCAGGCTTTGCCAGCTTCAAAGTTTTATAAGTTCGTAGTCGTGGCACCCGGAAATCACTTGAACCGCTGGTTACAGAAATAAGAATATAAAGAAAGTAGTATGAAAAAAACTCTATGTGTATCGACGTTATTATGCCTGGCCGGGCAACCTTTACTGGCGCAGGAACGTCCGAATGTTGTTGTTTTCCTGGTTGATGATATGGGACTGATGGATACCTCCCTGCCGTTTCTGACGGATAAGGCGGGTAATCCTGTCCGTTATCCGCTGAATGATTGGTATCGGACTCCCAATATGGAGCGTATGGCTCGCCAAGGAGTCCGTTTCTCCACCTTCTATGCCCAGAGTGTTAGTTCTCCTTCCCGTGCATCCATCATGACGGGACAGAATGCCACAAGACATGGCACTACCAACTGGATAAACGCAGAAAGTAATAACAAAACCCCTTTCGGTCCAAGAGGCTGGAATTGGAAAGGTATATCGAAAAATGATGTAACATTACCCCGTGTTCTGCATGATGCCGGATACAAAACAATCCATGTAGGCAAAGCCCATTTCGGTTGCCAGCACAGTGAAGGGGAAAATCCTCAGAATATAGGTTTCGATGTGAATATCGCCGGTTCTTCCATTGGGCATCCCGGCAGTTACTACGGTGAGAACGGCTATGGGAATATTAAAGGACAAAAGAGTCGTGCCGTACCGGGACTGCAAAAATATCATGGTACAGACGTCTTTCTGAGCGAAGCCCTGACCCTGGAAGCAAACGAACAGATCACACAGGCTGTGGAAGAGAAGAAGCCTTTCTTCCTGTATATGTCTCATTATGCAGTACATTCGCCGTTTGAAGCCGATAAACGTTTTACCGAACATTACAATTATACGGGAAAACCAAAGGTTGCTGCCGATTTTGCAACCTTAATAGAAGGAATGGATAAGTCGTTGGGTGATATCATGGATCACCTGGAAGACCTGGGCATCGCCGAAAATACATTGATCTTGTTCCTGGGTGATAACGGTTCGGATGCTCCGTTGGGCGACGATAAAGGCTATACCTCATCCGCCCCTTTGCGAGGAAAGAAAGGAACGGAGTTTGAAGGCGGCATGCGCGTCCCGTTTATCGCTTGTTGGGGAAAGCCAGACGAAAATAACCCGGTTCAAAAGAAGTTGCCGATCGAAGTTGGCGGTATTCAATGCCAGATGGGAACGGTAATGGATATTTATCCGACTGTATTATCCTTGGTCGGTGCACAGAATCCGCAGGGACATATCGTGGATGGTGTCGATCTCAGTACCCAGTTTCAGGGAAAGAAGAACCGTAACCGTTCTGGAAAGTTCCTGATGCATTTCCCTCATGAGCACCGCGGAAGTTATTTCACCTCTTATATAGATGGTGATTGGAAACTGATTTATTACTATAATCCGGAAAGACCTTCCGAACCCGGTTATCGTTTATATAACCTGAAGAAAGACCCGAACGAAACACTCGATCTGTCCATGCGTGACAAAGGCCGTGTGCGGAAGATGGTACAGGCCATGAGTGCCCAGCTCGAAGCTGAAGGGGCGCTTTATCCGGAGGATGCGAAAGGTAATCCGTTGAAGCCCTTCTTCTCAAACTCCATCTAACAACTACGGTTGGTTTAGTGGAAGTTATCTGAAAATTGTTATTTTTGCATAGTGAGAAAACTAATACATCTTTGAGTACCTATAGAGACATAATAAATCCTTTGGAAGTCAATTCTGAAATGAACTTTGCAACGTTTTACAATACGTATCATCAGCGTTTTGTACGGTATGCCTATTATTATGTGAATGATGAACCGACAGCTGAAGACATGACCCATGATGCATTGCTTTATTATTGGGAAAATCGGCATAAGCTGGCGGCAGACATGGATGTGTTAGGTTATATACTTCAGTCGGTAAAGAATAAATGTCTTAATTACCTGAAGCATGTGCAGGTAGAATGGGAGTATAGTAAGAATTATGCTAATCTGTACGACTGGGAGATCGATATGCGTATCCAGACGTTGGAGAGTGAAAGCTATGCAACTATTTTCACAAAAGATATTCTCAAAATAGTAGAAGACTCCCTGGCTGAGTTACCCGAACAAACCAGGGAGATCTTCTTGTTAAACAGACTGAAAAATAAACCCAGGAAAGAAATTGCTCAACTGTTGGGTGTCTCCCAGCAGAAGATCGATTACCATATAAATAAGGCGAATGACCATCTTAAACATCGCCTGAAAGACTACGTCCCCTTTCTCCTTTTATTCTTTAATTGAATTTTTTTTGAAAAAAGTTCCATAGTCGTTTGGGATTTTTACCCGGTCGGTTGCTCTATTATTGTACACACAAAAGAATATAGATGCAAATGGATCGACATATATTGACACGTTACTTTTTAGGACAAAGCCCGGAGGCTGAAAAAGAAGAGATACGACAATGGCTGGAAAGCGATGAAGCCAATCGTCAGGTTTTTATCAGCGAAAGGATTCGGTTCGATGCTTCTTTGCTGGTAGACGAACAGGCATTGGCCCGTAAAAAGTATTTTCATCTTTCTCCGCGGGTCATCCGTTATGTGGGAATTGTTGCATCGGTGTTGTTTTTGCTGGGAGGTTTCTATACTTATGACACTTATCGGAACGAACAACTGCTGCATGCAGTCCAGACAGTGCATGTTCCTGTCGGTAATCGGACAAACATAATATTGCCGGATGGTACGAGTGTCTGGTTGAATGCCAATACGACTTTGCGCTATCCCATCGCATTCTCTTCTAAAAACAGAGAAATCATATTGGATGGGGAAGCTTATTTTGAGGTGGTAAAAGACAAGAAACCTTTCATTGTAAAAACAGATAAATATAATGTAGAGGTGTTGGGTACGACTTTCAATGTAGAAGCCTATGCCGATAAGCCGGCATTTAGGACAATGCTTTACAACGGAAAAGTGAAACTATATAATTCGACTGATCCCGAAACAGTTTTTCTCTCGCCCGGACAAACGGCTCAGTTGGTGGGAGGCCGCTTGGAAGTCTCTTCTACAACCGACGGGAATAGTTGCCGTTGGAAAGACGGTCTGATTTATATTGAGAATAAATCGTTTGATGCTGTTATGGAATTGTTTGAGAAATTTTACGATGTCAGGATTGTGGTTAATAACCAAAAAGTCGGTGATCTCGGATATAATGGGAAGCTGCGTATTTCAGATGGAGTGGACCATGCCTTGCGTGTGTTGCAGAACGATTTCCCATTCACCTATAAGCGCGATGAAGAAACTAACATTATATATATTAACTAATAAAAAATGGATTTGCCTATGAGGAAAAGAACATGAAAAAACACGCTGAAAAAGAGAACCGGCAGTTGCGCCAACAACCACCGGTCAAGCAGTACATTTATAAATATACTTACTAATTTAAAATCGTAAACAAAGGTATGAAAAAACTTTTTTTATCTGGGTCTTTGGAAGAAAAAGATTCGGGAGGAAAACAAACGGGTAGAGTTATGAAGTTAACGACAGGTTTTTTGTTATTATGTTCAGCTTTTGCGTTTGCTAATCCGGCAAACTCCCAAAATGCAAAAGTCAGTTTGAACAAGCAACAGGCTCATTTGAGCGAAGTTCTTGAAGCTATCGAAAGTCAAACAGACTATCTGTTTATTTCAAATCGAAACATCGATTTGAAACAGAATGTATCAGTGAATGTGTCGGACGTTTCTGTCCGTGAAGTCTTAGAAACTATTTTGAAAAATACAGGGTTGACCTTTAAGTTGGAAGGCGTGAATATCGTTTTATCCAAAAGAGATGAGGATGCTTCCGTACAGGCAGCCCAACAGGACCGTAAGATCACCGGAACAGTTGTCGATCAGACCGGATATCCTGTGATCGGGGCAAATGTAGTTGTAAAGGGAACAACGAACGGAACGGTAACGGATCTGGACGGAAAGTTTAGCCTTGAAGTTCCGGCCGGAGCTGTTTTATCCATTACTTATATAGGCTACGTAGAGCAGGAAATGAAAGTAGGCAATGAGTCTGTATTGGCCGTTGTTCTGAAGGAAGATTCCCAGGCATTGGATGAAGTCGTAGTTGTAGGATACGGTACACAGAAAAAGGTGAATGTGATCGGTTCTATTGCGATGGTAGGTGCTGAGAAACTGGAGAATCGTGCAACTTCTTCTGTCGTTTCCGCATTGACCGGTCAGATGCCGGGTGTAACGATTACCCAGCCGGGAGGACGTCCGGGCGATAATACAGGTACGATTCGTGTACGTGGTGTTGGTTCTTTTGGTGCGACACCGGATGCATTGGTACTGATCGATGGTATTCCTGGTAATATGACAGACATCAATCCGAATGATATTGAATCGGTTTCTGTCCTGAAAGATGCTTCTACGGCTGCGATCTATGGAGCACGTGCGGCGAATGGCGTTGTGTTGGTGACGACTAAGCTGGGTAAAGAACAGAAAGTAGCGATTTCCTATAACGGTTATGTCGGTTTTAACCGGGCGACGGAACTGCCTCAATATGTAGATTCATGGGATTATGCCCGCTTGTTGAATCAGGCTGAAGGTATTACCCGCTTTACCGATGCAGATATCCAGGCCATGCGTGACGGCAGCCAACCGGACCGTTGGGCTAATGAGAAGTTTGTCGATGATATTTTCTCCGGAAACGGTATTCAAACCGGTCATGATATATCTGTTACAGGCGGTAACGATCGCAGCCAGTATTTTACCTCATTCGGCTATTTGAGTCAGGATGGTATTGTTCCGGGAAATAACTATTCCCGATATACGGCTCGTGTAAACCTGACATCCAATTTGACTGACAATTTGAAAATGACGGTCCGCATGCGTGGTGATCATGCAACGACCAAAGAGCCGGGTACGGCAGGTGCTATCGATGGCGACGGAATGTTGTTGCTGATCCAGCAGGGATTACGTTTCCCTGGATATCGTCCCTCCATGCTTAGCGACGGGACCTGGGGGCCGGGTGTTAAAAACTTTGGTACTCCGAAAGCCTGGCTGGCTTCCGAATCTTTTTCGGAAAAACCCGTTAAACGCTTTAAAGCTACTGTCAGTCTGGATTATGAACCGATAAAAGGTTTGAAGTTGACTGCTACCGGTGCATATAATTTTACGAATGCACAGGAGAAAGATTATAAAGCAACTCTTCCGGTGAATATTGACGGGACGATCAATACGTTAGGCCCATCTAAATTGAAGGAGAAGAATACAAATACGGAATATAAGTCATTCCAGGCGACAGCCAATTATGTGAAGACTTTTAATGAATTGCATAACCTGGATGTATTGGTCGGTTATTCCTGGGAAGACGAAAGAGAACGCGACCTGGAAGCAGGACGTCAGAACTTCCCGAACAACAACTATCCGTATCTGACGGTTGGTTCGCCGGATGTACAGACGAATACCGGCGGTGGTAAAGATTGGGTGATCCAGTCTGTTTTCGGACGTGCTCAATATAACTATGCGGAACGCTATCTGGCAGAAGTAACCATGCGTTATGACGGTTCTTCCCGTTTCCCGTCGGATTCCCGTTATGCATTTTTCCCTTCGGGGGCTATTGGCTGGCGTATTTCAGAAGAGAACTTCATGAAGGAAAATGAAAAACTATCATTCATTAGCAACCTGAAGTTGAAAGCTTCTGTCGGTATCCTGGGTAATAATAATATAGGTAATTATGCTTACCATTCTGTGTATGTGCTGGGTAATGAGTATAACTATCCGCTTGGAGGTGTTATACAGCAAGGGGCACAGTTGGTCAACTATACGGATCCTAAACTGAAGTGGGAAACAACACGTACGGTCGATGCCGGTTTTGAGTCTATCTTGTGGAATGGCTTGCTGAGTGCCAATATCTCTTATTTCCATCGTTATACATACGATATTTTGTTTAAGCCGAATGCCAGTGCTTCTTCCATTTTCGGACTTAATATGAGCGAAGTCAATACAGGTGAAGCGCTCAATCATGGTTGGGAGTTTGAAGTAGGACACAGGAATACGATCGGTGAGTTCAGCTACGGCGTAAATGCTAATTTTAGTGTTATCAATAACGAAGTGAAATCACTGGGAGTGGGTAATGTGGATCAACCGAATGGCATGGTTGGTAACGGTTCTGATCTGTTTATCGGGTATCCGATGCAAATGTATTACGGTTATCTGACTGATGGCGTATTCACGGACCAGGCTGATATCGATGCATGGTTTGCTCATACGGACCAGTCTGCTTTCGGTAGAAACCAGGCAAATACGAAGCCGGGTGATATCCGTTACAAAGATATTTCCGGTCCGGACGGTGTTCCTGATGGAAAAGTGGATGCTACCTATGACCGTGTTTATCTGGGTTCCAGAATCCCGAAATATACATTTGGTGTTTCATTGAATGCAGCTTATAAAGGTTTTGACCTGAATATCTTCTTACAGGGTGTTGCCGGTGTGAAAGGTATGCTGAATAATTATTCTGCCTGGGCATTCTTCTCAGAAGGTAATGTACAGAAATGGCAGATGGAAGAAGCTTTCGATCCGGAAAATCCGAATCGTTATGCGAAGTATCCGCGTCTGGAAAATATCGGAACTGCAGGCGGACATAATACACAGACTTCTGACTATTGGGTTCGTAATGCATCTTATCTGCGTATCAAAAATATACAGCTTGGATATACGCTCCCGAAGAAGTTGTTGCAAAATTCGGTGATTTCAAGTTTACGCATTTATGCGGCTGCAGAAAACCCATTTACATTCCATAGTTATCCGGATGGCTGGGATCCTGAAATTAACTCGGCTAAAGACGATGCTTATAGTGGTGGACAATTCTATCCTGTCTTGCGTAATTTTACATTTGGCGTGAATCTTAAATTTTAATGGAGGTTATGAGTATGTATACAATGATTAAATCAAATAAAATAATAAGAACGATTGGTCTGGCAGCAGTTTCTCTGTTATTGCTGGGTGGTTGTGACATGGATCGCTATCCGTTGACTAGTTTTAGTGAAGAGACTTTTTACCATGATGAGGCGAATGTAAAATTAGCTTTGAATGGTTTATATCGCGGAGGTATTACTTTGGGAGTTGATTACAATGTCTCTGACTGGTGGGCATATAGTGCAACGATTCTTTTGGATGGTATATCCGATATAGGTTATGATCGTCGCGGTTTTAATAATGCGATAGGACAGTTGACTGCCGGAACAATTACGGAAACCAATCTATGGGTTACCAATCTTTATCAGAAACCTTATAAGCGAATAAGCGCTTGTTGTCGTTTTATTGATGGCTTGGAAGCACTAACCAATGAGAGTGCAGAGATGGAACGAATGAAAGCTGAAGCTCGTTTCATCCGTGCGGTTCAGTATTTTTATCTGGCTTCTTTTTATCATGATGTACCTCTTGTAACTAAAACAATGACCCTGGAGGAAGCAAATAGCGTGACAAAATCTGCACGGGCTGAGGTTCTGAAATATGCGGCAGATGAGCTGAAAGCTGTTTCTGAAATACTGCCCCGTCATAAAGATTTGCCTTCTTCGGAACAGGGACGGGCTACGGCTCAGGCTGCATTGGTCTATCTAGCACGTACCTATCTTGTGATGGAAGATTTTACGAATGCTGCGGCTGCTTGCGAACAGATTATCTCCTGGGGGGATAACGCGCTGGACTCGAATTATCAGACCTTGTTCTATCAGTCAGGAGAAGGTAGCAGTGAGCATATTTTCGCAACTCAATTTGTTGATGATCTAGCCGGCATAGGTTTACCGCAACATGCTTATCCGATCAAAGACGGTGGCTGGTGTTTGGTGAATATCTCGAACTTCTTGTTTGAAGCATACGATTTTCTGGATGGTACGCCTTTCAGTTACGAAGATGCACGTTTTAATAAGACTAATTTCGGAGCGAACCGCGATCCTCGTCTGGATTATACGCTTTATTATGAAGGTGCTACTTTTAGAGGTTCTGTGTATCGTTGTAATCCGGAGAGTACGACTGCTGATAAAATCGGACCGGGGCAGACAACGCAAACGGGATATCTTTTGCGTAAATTCCTGGATGAGTCCTGGAGCGGAGATGTCAACTCTTATGGTGTAAATGTTCCGTTGGCGCGTTATGCCGATGTCTTGTTAATGTATCTTGAAGCGAAAGTTCGTGGTGGTGAAGCGATCACGCAGCAGTTACTGGATCAGACGATCAATGCAGTTCGAGGACGTCAGAGTGTAGGCATGCCGGCATTGACAGAAACGAATCCGGATAAATTGTTTAAACTGATTCAGAAAGAAAGAATGGTTGAGCTGGCTTTCGAAGGATGGAGATTGTGGGATTTGTTCCGCTGGGGTATTGCAGAAGAAAAGTTGAATGCCGATATTTACGGTTCACCATTTTATGTGTCGGATCAGAGTTTAATGAAGATGAAAGACGGGCAACCGGATCCGCATAACCGTTGGTATGTAAACACACGTAGTTTCCAGAAAGGACAGGATATCTGGCCGATCCCATTAGCAGAAAAGAATATTAATCCGAATTTACGTTGACACCTTTGAAGACTGATTTTGGATGATGATAGGAATCAAAGGCTGTCTCATGAGAGTGGGACGGCCTTTTGATTATAAAGAAAAGAAATACGAATAAAAAATAGAGATAGTATGAATATTAAATTGGAATTAATATACGGATTAAGCTTGGTCTCTCTTGCAGGCTGTGGTGGTTCAGCTTCCAAATCCGGTGAAAGTAAGCAGGTGAAAGCACAACCCAATGTGATCTTTATTGTGGCTGACGATTTGGGATATGGTGATATGAGTTGCTATGGCGCCCATCGTATCAGTACACCGAATGTAGACCGGTTGGCTTCTGATGGGTTACGTTTTACAGATGCACATGCAGTCGCATCGACCAGTACTCCTTCCCGTTATTCTTTGTTTACAGGGCTTTATAGCTGGCGTCGTAACGATACCGGGATTGCGACAGGAGATGCGGGCATGGTTATTCGTCCGGAACAAACGACAGTTGCCGATATATTCAAGTCTGCCGGTTATACTACCGGTGCGATCGGTAAATGGCATTTAGGGATGGGAGCAGAAGCCGGTACGCAGGACTGGAACGGCACGGTGACACCCGGACCGGGTGATCTGGGCTTTGACTATTCTTATTTGATGGCTGCTACAGGCGACCGTGTTCCTTGTGTGTGGATGGAAAACCAGAAAGTCGCCAATTATGATCCGTCGGCTCCTATATCTGTCAGTTATAAAGAACCTTTCCCCGGAGAACCTTTAGGTAAAGACCATCCGGAGCTTTTAACCAAGTTGAAACCTTCTCTTAACCATGGGCATGACATGGCGATAGTGAACGGTATTTCTCGTATAGGTTATATGAAGGGAGGCGGTACGGCTCTTTGGGAGGATGAAAATATAGCCGATTCGATTGCGACTAAGGCTGTCCGGTTTATCGACCTGCATAAGGATGCTCCTTTCTTCCTGTATGTCGGAACGAATGATGTCCATGTTCCGCGTTATCCGCATGAACGTTTTCGTGATAAAAGCGGCATGGGGTATCGGGGGGATGCAATTCTGCAATTCGACTGGACTGTCGGTGAAATTATAAAAGCACTTGAAGCTGCCGGTATTTATGAAAACACAATGATTGTACTAACGAGCGATAATGGTCCTGTTGTCGATGACGGATATGCGGATCGTGCAGTGGAACTATTGGGGGATCATCGCCCGTGGGGAGAGTTTCGCGGTGGTAAATATAGTAACTTTGAAGCAGGAACACGTGTTCCATTTATCGTTTGCTGGCCCGAACAAGTGAAACCGGGTGTGTCCGATGCCTTGTTTTCCCATATCGATATGTTCGCATCGATGGAAAAGCTGACAGGTCAGGAGATGAGCGCGGAAGCTGGATCGGATAGCCATGACTACCTGACGGTATTGACCGGCAAAAGCCAGAAGGGACGTGAATATGTAATCGAATCTTCCGGTTCATTATCTATCAGTGACGGCGAATGGAAATACATTACCCCGAATAATGGGCCTGCATATAATAAGCTGACAAATACGGAACTTGGCAACTCAAAAGAAGATCAGCTTTATAATCTTCGTGAGGATATTGGTGAAAAGAACAACCTTTCGTCTCAGTATCCCGAAAAAGTCTTGGCTTTCAAAAAGATACTTGAGCAAGAAAAGCAAAAAGGATTTCAGGAAGCATGGAAAAATTAAGATATAAGCTGAGGTTTTAGTTATGCACCATAAAATTCAGGCAGATATGTACTAAATCATATCTGCCTGTAAAAATTATTACCATGAAAAAAAACATATTATACTATACGGCTATTGCCGGTTTAGTTCCTTCCGGTGTGTTATGTAATACTCTTGACGTAAAGGAAAGTGAACAAACTAAACCCAATATTATTTATATTCTTGCCGATGATCTGGGATATGCAGAGTTGGGGTGTTTCGGACAGGAAAAAATAGAAACTCCGAATATCGACCAGTTGGCTGCTGAAGGCATGCGTTTTACGAATCATTATAGCGGACAGGCTGTATCAGGACCATCGCGTTGTTCCTTGTTTACAGGACTCCATTCTGGTCATGCTTATATTCGCGGCAATGATCCGGTCGCTTCACGAGGAGATGTCTGGAATTATAAAGCGATGGTCGCAGATTCGACTTTAGAAGGCCAACGACCTGTTCCTGCAAACACAATCATGATTCCCCGCAAGTTGAAGGAAGCTGGTTATGCCACTGCTTGTATCGGTAAATGGGGGTTAGGCTGGCCCGGATCGGAAAGTACACCCAATAAAATGGGATTCGATTTCTTTTATGGGTATAACTGTCAGCGGATGGCACATATGTATTATCCTCCGTTCTTGTATCGGAATGAATCCAGGGAATATATAGATAACGAGTTAGTAGTTCCTGGAACTAAACTGGATGAGGGAGCAGATGTATTGAATGAAGAAAGTTATCATAAGTTTACGCAGTCGAAGTATACTCCGGACCTGATGTATCGTGAGTTGCTGGACTTTGTGGAACATTCGGCAAGTGAACCTTTCGCATTGTTTTGGACAACGCCGGTTCCGCATGTCCCTTTGCAGGCTCCGGAACGTTGGATAAAGTATTATGTGGACAAATGGGGAGATGAGAAACCGTATTTGGGAGAGGCTGGTTATTATCCATGTCGTTACCCACATGCGACGTATGCAGCAATGATCAGCTATTGGGATGAACAGATTGGTGGGCTGGTCCGGCAGTTGAAGGAGTTGGGTATATATGAAAACACAGTAATTATCTTTACCAGTGATAATGGACCGACTTTTAATGGCGGAGCAGACTCTCCTTATTTCGATAGTGCCAAGCCTTTTAAAAGTGAAGCAGGTTGGGGTAAGGCTAATTTGCGGGAAGGTGGAATCCGTGTGCCGATGATAGCTGTGTGGCCCGGACATATAGAATCGGGGGTAACTTCTGATCTGTTGTCTGCATTTTGGGATATGATGCCGACAATGTGTGAAATAGCCGGTGTCGACTGTCCGCCGACGGACGGCATTAGCATGTTACCGGAAATGACCGGAAAAACTGAACAACAGAAAAAGCATGAGTTTCTTTACTGGGAATTTCCGGAGTCCGGAGGTCAACGGGCTGTTCGTATGGGAGAATGGAAAGCTTTTGTTGGTGATATAAAGAAAGGAAATCGGAATATAGAATTATATAATTTGACGAAAGATCCCCGTGAACAACAGGATGTTTCTTCCGAACATCCTGATTTGGTAGAAAAGGCGTTAAACATATTCCGTTCACAACATACCGAACCGGTTGTTGAAGGATTTAGAATGCCAGTTTGGTAAAGAGTCAACTATTATGCAAATTAAAATTATGGGAATAAATAATACTTTACACCCTTATTTGTACTTCTGGATCTGTTCTTTAGCTGTGGTTCCTTGTCTCGCAGTAGCATCCGATCGCCCGAATATCATATTGATCAATATAGATGATTTGGGATGGACAGATATGAGTAATAACGGAAGCCAATATTATGAAACTCCAAATATCGACCGTCTTCGTGAAAAAGGTGTCTGGATGAATGAAGCGTATGCTGGTGCAGCTAACAGTGCCCCCAGTCGTGCTTGTTTACTGACCGGAATGTATACACCTCGCCATGGTATTTATACGGTCGGGGAACCTAACCGTGGTGATGCCAGTAAACGTAAATTGGTTGCAATTCCGAACCGGACATCATTGGAACCGGGTATCCGGCTTCTTCCGGAAGTATTGAAAGATTCCGGTTACCAGACTTGCCATATAGGGAAATGGCATGTAACTGAAAATCCGTTACTAAATGGTGTTGATATTAATATTGCAGGAAATCATGCCGGACATCCTAAAAGCTACTTTTCTCCTTATTATAATGAAGATTTGACAGATGGTCCGGAAGGGGAGTATTTGATGGATCGGTTAGGTTCGGAAGCTGTAGATTACCTTCGGAAAGTAGATAAGAGTAAACCATTCTTTCTATATTATGCGACATATGCAGTGCATACTCCTTTACAAGCAAAAGCTGACCTGATTGATAAATATAGAAAAAAGCCATCGACATCGGCTCACGATAATTCGGTTTATGCCGCTATGGTGGAGAATATGGACTGGAATATCGGAAGAGTACTTGATGAGGTACAAGCTTTGGGAATAGAGGAAAATACTTTTATTGTATTTACTTCAGATAATGGAGGAGTATATGGAATATCACGTCAGTGGCCTTTAAGAGCGGGAAAAGGTTCTTTTTATGAAGGAGGAATTAGAATACCGATGGTTATTTATCAGAAAGGTAAATATGAGAAACGGGAAATCTGTAATATACCGGTTATGCAACTCGATTTGTTTCCCACATTTTTGGAAATAGCCGGAGTAAGACAGTCTGATTTACTATTGGATGGAGTCAGTCTTCTTCCGCTATTGGCAGGGAATGAAACAGATTTTAAGGGGAGGCCGTTGTTCTGGCATTTTCCTGCTTATTTGGAAGGGAATGAAAAAGAAACGGTTGAGACTGGTAATGATGGTTTCCGCACACGACCGGTTTCTGTGATTCGAATGGGTGATTGGAAGCTTATCGAAAATTATGAGACAGGAAATGTTGAACTGTATAATATCCGGACGGACGTGTCTGAAAAGGAGGATCTGGCTTTACATAATAAAGACAAGCGAGATGAATTGTTCGATTGGTTGCAGATATGGAAACAAAAGGTAGAGGCTCCGATTCCTACAATGCTTAATCCTGAGTATGGAAAATAATCCGGAAGAAAGACCCTTTTAGAAAAGCTTAATTGATTAAAGTTACTTTTCAGTATAAATAAGTGAAATTTTGAATAATATGAAAAGTCTATTGATGGGAGGATTGATTCTGTCGACTCAGTTGATTGGGGCTCAGGAACATCCTAATATAATAATATTCCTGGTTGATGATATGGGAGTAATGGATACGTCGCTTCCTTTTCTGACAGATAATAATGGAAATCCGGTTCGTTACCCTTTGAATGATTGGTATCGGACACCGAATATGGAGAGACTGGCACAACGGGGAATACGTTTTTCTACTTTTTATGCCCAAAGTGTGAGTTCTCCTTCACGTGCTTCGATAATGACAGGCCAGAATGCTACACGGCATCATACAACGAACTGGATCAAAGCCGAGTCTAATAATCGTGATCAATACGGCCCTTACAATTGGAATTGGGAAGGTCTGAAAACGAACAATCTGACATTGCCCCGATTACTCCAAAAACAAGGGTACCGGACAATTCATGTAGGGAAAGCCCACTTCGGTTGTAAGGGAAGCGAAGGGGAGATCCCTCAGAATCTTGGTTTTGATGTGGCAATAGCAGGATCTTCCATTGGTTCTCCCGGTAGTTATTATGGTGAATCTGGGTATGGATATATAAAAGGTAATAAGCTACGTGCTGTTCCAGATTTGGAAAAATACCATGGCACGGACACTTTCTTGACGGAGGCACTGACCATTGAAGCAAATGCACAGATAGATCAGGCTGTAGCGGAGAAAGAGCCTTTTTTTCTTTATATGTCCCATTATGCTGTTCATGGTCCGTTTGAAATAGATAGTCGCTTTTCGGCTCATTATGAATCGTCTGATAAACCGGCAGATACAAAGTCTTTTGCCACACTGATCGAAGGAATGGATAAATCACTTGGAGATATGATGGATCATCTCGACTCTTTGGGAGTTGCGGAGAATACATTGATTTTCTTTTTAGGGGATAACGGATCTGACGCTCCGCTCGGTCCTTCCCGAGAATATTCTTCTTCTGCTCCGCTTCGGGGGAAAAAGGGAGCCGAGTTTGAGGGAGGCATGCGTGTCCCTTGTATTGTAGCCTGGGTAAAACCTGATAAATCTAATAAATGGCAAAAACAATATCCTCTGGCGGAAGGGGCTGTGCAGACACAAATGGGAACTGTAATGGATGTTTTGCCAACTTTGGCTACTTTTGCCGGAGCAGAAATCCCGGATTCTTATCCTGTCGACGGACAAGATTTGAGAACGCTTCTGACAGGAAAGGCAGATCGTACACGGGAGGACTGTTTTTTAATGCATTTTCCTCATAACCATCGCGGCAGTTATTTTACGGTTTATCGGGAAGGGGAGTGGAAGCTGGTTTATTATTATAACCCTGAACATCCTGAGCGACCGGATTGTCTTTTGTACAATCTGGTAGAAGATCCGGGAGAACAAAAAGAAATATCAGCCTTGAATCCAGAAAAGACTCTTGATATGCTTCGCCGTATGATTATTCGTCTTGAAAATGAAGGTGCACTTTATCCCGTCGATTTTGATGGGCGTGAAGTTCGTCCTGATATAGCTTTTTTTGAAACAAAGTTTGCAGAATAAAAAAAACTCCTTACCTTTGCCCCGCAAATTTTTAAGTACTAACAATATAAAACAGCGTTTTATGAACAATTATGAAACCGTTTTCATTTTAACTCCCGTTTTGTCTGACGCACAGATGAAGGAAGCGGTAGAAAAATTCACGAACCTCCTGAAAGAACAGGGTGCTGAAATCGTGAACGAAGAAAATTGGGGATTGCGCAAATTAGCTTATCCTATCGACAAGAAAACAACAGGCTTCTATCAGCTGGTTGAATTCAAGGCAAATCCGGAAACTATCGCTACTCTGGAAGTTAACTTCCGTCGTGACGAACGTGTGATCCGCTTCCTGACTTTCCGCCAGGACAAATATGCAGCAGAATATGCCGCTAAGAGAAGAAATCTGAAATCATCTAAAGAAACAGTAAAGGAGAATTAATCATGGCAGCAACTCAATCAGAAATCAGATATTTAACTCCGCCTTCAGTAGACGTTA
>OGZX01001412.1_pt1 | contig 24009 bp, 14 predicted proteins | sample 1576881 | NCBI WGS metagenome assembly OGZX01 (sample SAMEA3541542, study PRJEB24748) | human gut metagenome | biome: human gut; feature: human-associated habitat; material: faeces | place: China | collected 2012
TAACGAAAGAGGCTGCGGAGGAATTGAAGTTATGTGCCGATGCATTACGGCCCGCTACTTCGATGCGGATTACGTGCTGATCGCTCATTCGGGACGGGGGATCGTGCGTAATTGGGGCGATCCGAAAGCGGCTTCGGAGATGACCATGACCGACCGCATGATGCGCACGTTCGACGAGGTCGCCGATTCCCGATGGGATTTTCAGGGCTATAAACCCGATATTGTGGTCATCAAGTTGGGAACCAACGACCTGAGTGCGGACATCGTGCCTTCGGAGCGTGTGTTCGGGAAGGCTTTCCGGCGCATGTGCGGCAATTTGCGTGAAAAATACGGTGACGTGCCGATCCTCTACGTCGTGCCGCAGGGCGCCGGGCCGTTTTACGATTTCGCCCGAACGATTATCAAGGGATTGAACGATAAGAACCTGCATTGTATCCTGCAATTCGACGAGATTCACGACATGGATGCAGATCTGGGAGCGGGCTATCACCCCAACTACCGCGGACACCGCAAAATAGCCGCGGCGGTAATTCCCTACATCGCAACGATCACCGGTTGGGAGATGCCGCTGCGGGCAATCGAATAAAATCAGCATAAGATGAAAAAATTATTGACTGTCGTTGCCGTACTTGCCGGCATTGCGATCTGCGCCGATGCGCATGCCCAGAATGACTGGGCCGGTTTTAGCAGGTTTGAACAGGCGAACCGGGAACAGCCTTCCGCGCCGAAAGCGGTTTTTATGGGCAATTCGATCACCGAGGGCTGGATCGGCAAACACCCCGGGTTCTTTTCTTCGAACGGTTATGTGAGCCGTGGCATCAGCGGCCAGACGACTTCGCAGATGCTCGTGCGCTTCCGGGCCGATGTCATCGACCTGCATCCGCAGGTCGTGGTGATCTGCGGAGGTGCGAACGACATCGCTCAGAATAACGGCTATATCTCGCTGCCGCACATTTTCGGCAACATCGTTTCGATGGTCGAACTGGCGCGGGCGAACGGCATCGCTCCCATTCTCTGTTCGCTGCTGCCTGCCCGGGATTTCGGCTGGCACAAGGGGCTGGAACCCGCTCCGAAGATCATCGAGCTGAACCGGATGATTCGTGCCTATGCCGCGCAGGAGAAGATTCCCTATGTCGATTACCACACGCCGATGGCCGAGCCGGACGGGGGAATGATCGCTGCCTATACCGGCGACGGCGTTCACCCCACGGAGGCAGGTTACGATGTAATGGAGGCGATCGTGCAGCCGGTGATCGGCGCTGCGCTCAAACACACGGGAGCCAAGCGTCATAAATAGCCTGCGGGCCGGTATCTGCACAAAGAAAGAGGTCGACGATTGCCGTCGACCTCTTTCTTCGGCTGTTCCCGGTAGGGGGCGCTCGGTCACTTGCAGAACGACAGGACGCATCCGCCGGCCTTATCGGCCGAAATCCGGAGCTTCCCGGCTCCGTCGGGCGTGATGCGGATTCCCCCGTTCGGGCCGATCGTTTCGTACTTCTCCGGATCGAGGTGCGAAGGCAGCGTTATGCTTTTTTCACACGCTCTTTTGGTGTCGATGAAGACCGCCGGATATCCGTTCACCGCTCCTTCGTAGCACAGCATGTCGCCGTCGTCGGCAATCGGCGCTGCGAACCAGGTGTAAACGCCGCGCCAGTCGATCGCATCGCCGTTTTGGATCGGTTTGTTCGAAATCAGCTTGTGGTAACTTTTGCCGTAGGATGCACAGATGAACATTACGTCGGCATCTGCCAGCCAGCTATGGTCGCCCAACCCGTCCGGCAACAGATATGCCGACTGGTAAGCCTTTGTATTTTTCTCCACGAATCGTCGGAAATCGGGGTAGTCGGCTTTGGTGAATGACGATTCCCCGGCTGCGGGAGGGGGTGTCCAGTTGCTGTAAGCCCCGCCCGGCGTGGCGAAATGGGTCTTGTTCGCGAACATCGACTGCATGCCGTAGTAAATCGCTATCGTCACCGGATTTTTGCAGCAGAAATCGTGGCGTACCGTCACGTCGATGTTGTTGCGGAAGATCCGGTAGGTTGCGAACTCGTGGCACAGCTCATCGCGCAGTTCCTCCTCGTTATTGGCGTTTTTGTACGGATGCGTCGGGTCGAGAATCACGTTTTCCGCCTCGATCGTTATTCCCTGCCGGCTCCATACGGCCTTGTCGCCTTCGAGGGGCTGCCCGTCCACCGTTATGCTGAAACTCTTGTTGTAGGCCGTCCGGGCCGTACGCTCCATGTATTTGTGGTTCGCTCCGCACCAGCCGCCGCCCTGGATATTGAACGGGCCGATATTGTCGCTGTAAGCCAGGTTGAGCACCTCGGCGGGTTCGCTTTCCGGGCGGGTCGTGGGCGTCCGGTCCGTATTGGGACGGGTTCCCACGCGGTAGAAGGTATAGACTTCGTTGAACAGGCAGCGCTTGAACCAGTAGAGGATATCCGTCGAAGCGTCCATTTTGGCCGAAATGTAGAGGTTGTCGCCCTGGCGCTTGACGTACATCATCTCGGAATAGGGGCGTTTGCCGTCGTCGGCATTGCCGCCGTTGCCGCCGCCCTCTTCGCCGGAACCTTTGTCGGCGCAGGCGGACGCAGGCAGGAGCAGACAGCAGATCAGCAGGCAGCGTAAAATTCGGTGTCTCATTTTTTTTCGTTTTTGGCGTGGTGTCACCGGACGAGCCTGAGGAACAGGTCGGGACGGTCGGTGGTGATGAAATCGAACCCGTTTTCGATCACCCACAACATTTCGACCGGGTTGTTCACCGTCCAGACGTTCGAAGCCATTTTCAGCCATTTGATCGAATGGAGCCACGTCGGATTGTTCTGGAAAACCCAGTAGTTGAAATCGCATCCCGTCATCCCCATTTTTTTCAGGTCTTCGGGCAGCGTGCCGCCGCCCAGGTACATGATCGGGGTTTTGGCCGGGGCCACGCGCACCAACTCTTTCAGCGCATGGAACGAGAACGAAATATAGGTTACGCGCTTTGCGAGTCCGTATTTGCCGATCATCTCCACGATCTTGCGGACCGCTTCGGCGTCGGCTTCGGGCGTAGCGTGGGGTTTGACCTCCAGCACCAGTTCGAGTTTCGTTTTCCGGGCGGCCTGCAGGTACTGTTCCAGCGTGGGGATTTTCTCGCCGTTCGCCAATTCGAGCGTCGTCAGTACGGTCGAGGGATTTTTCTCCATCTCATAGCTGCCGTGTTTGTCGTCGTGGTGGATTACCAGTTTGCCGTCCGCAGCCATCCAGACATCGAACTCCGCACCGTAGGCGCCCAGTTTGTCGGCGTTTAACAGCGAGGAAACGGAGTTCTCCGCCGAACCGTCGGTATGCCAGAATCCGCGGTGGGCCACCACGCGGGTTTTGTTTTTAACGGGCAATCCGTATTTCATCACCTGGCGCGTATAGATGATACGGGCCAGACGGTCCATGATGACCTTGTCTTTGCGTTCGTTCGACTCGAAAAGCGTCAGTACGCCGCGATTGCCGCAGTAGTAGGCTACGGCCGACGCGTTGAAGACATCGTTCTTTTCGAACCGGTCGATATAGGCCAGCATCCGGTCATAGAACGTATCGGGGGCGGCAATGGTAGCCCGTTCGTCGAATTCGAACTCCATCGCCATGCCGTTTTTGCGGGCGACGGCGCAGGCTTCGTCCAGGCGGCTGTCGGGGATCGACTTGTTGAAGAAGTGGTTGGGCTGCTGATAAGCCACGTCGAATCCCAGGCGTTTCCAGTCCTCGTGGCCTTTGGCCTGCCAGTAGGGAATCCAGTAAAAAAGTTTCTTCTGCGCGTGGATATATTCGCTGAGCGGGACGGTCAGGTCGCCGCAATGGTTGGTGTCTTCGGCGACCCAATAGAAGCCCGAGAGCTCCAGGTGTTTGTACCCGGCTTTTTTGAACCGCGCGATCAGTTGGTCGATATACCATTTGGTCGCGGCGATCTGGTCTTCGTCTTTCGAGAAGTCCATCCTGCGGCCATCCAGTTCGCCCCAGTCTTTCTGGTCGCGCACGGCTTCGGGAAGTCCCAGCACGACCTTATGCCTGAACGCCGGTTTGCCGATCTCTGCGATCTGCTCGCCGATGCATCGGTCCAGCGCGGAAAGCGACTTGCCCTCGTCGAAGATGCGGTCCAGGAGCCACTCCCATTCGGGTTTGCGGGCAAATTCTTTCTCATACCCGACGGTGTAGCAGCGGCCCGTGCCGTTTTTGAATTCGAGGAACAGGAATCCGTCGAAAAGCCAATGTTTCGAACCGTCGAGGAATTGGTGTACGACGTAGGGGCGGAATTCGTCGACCGTCCAGTCCAGCCGGTGTTTCCCGCCCTGATAGATCAGCGCGAGGTCCTGAATGTCGGTCGTCTGGTAGTTTTGTGCGGCGGCAGTTCCGGAACTTCCGGCAAACAGTACCAAGCACACGGAAAATGCAAAGTATTTAAAGGCTTTCATAACAATATTGAACGTTGAATTTTATTTCCGCAGCGGATTCCCGGTCACGAACTGACAGAATTCGTGGTAGAGTTCCTTGTCCTTCTCGGCCGGGGACGCCCACAGGTCGTAGAACCCGTTGGTCCCGTGGTAGTAGCTCAGCGGCTGTTTGCCGTAGATTCCCTCCGATTTGGCGTTGGACAGATATTCCCGGAAGCGTTTTTTGTACACGTCGCAGTTGGGTTTCCCTTCCAGCAGCGCTTCGTCGAATTCGAATTCCATTGCAAGGTCGTGCGCCTTGATATCGGAGAAGAACCGGGGAAGAGGCCGTTCGCCCTTGTCGTCCCAGAAATGGTTGGGCTGCATATAGGCGTAGTCGACGCCTACCTGTTTCCACCGTTTGTATCCCCCGGCGCGGTTGTAGGGAATCCAGCAGAGGCATTCGTTGAGGGCATGCAGGTACTCCGCAACCGGAGGAACAACCTCCTCCGACCGCTTCAGCTCGTGGTTCCAGCCGTCCTCGACCGCCGGCGATACGACGATCTCTTCCGAAATGATGTAGAACCCGGCCAGTTCGACGTATTGGTAGTTTGCTTCGTCGAATTTCCGGCGTACCTGGTCGATGAACCATTTGCAGGCGTCTACGCGGTCTTTGCCGACCGAAAAGTCCAGCTCCCGGCCGTTCAGTTCGCCCCAGTAGACCGTCGATTCGTTCGTCTTGTCGTACAGTTTGTATATGACCGGATTGGGGAAGCTGAAAATCACTTTGCGTTTGGACGGCGGCGTTCCCATGCGTTGCGCAGCCTCTTTCACGGCCTCTTCGAGCGCATTTATACCGTTGTCCTTGTCGAACCAGTAGTCGATCAGCTCCTGCCATTGGGGTTTCCCGGCCGAAGTGTAGCCCCGGTGTCCGACTTCGTAGGCATAGGTATATCCCAACTGGAATTCGAGACAAAGGAAACTGTCGAACAGCCAATGTTCCTTTCCCTGTTTGTCTGTATAGGCGACGAACGGTGCAAACCGCCGTTCATCCCACCGGTAAGGCGTCCGGTGCGTACTGCCTCCGTAACACAGCACCAGGTCCGAAAAGGAGAGTATCCCGTTGCGGGCCTGTTCCCAGGCATACATCGCGGGGGCCGCCGCTTCGGTGGTGGCTTGGCGGGTTTGCTGCGCTCCGAAGGCGCTCTTGCTGCAACAGAAGAATGAAACGCAGCACAGGAACATCGTTAAAAATCGTTGGGTCGTCATTGTGTATTTTGTCGTTATTGGGTTTTTATTTCGGTTGTTGCCGCAGCGGATTCCCGATCACGAACCGGCAGAGTTCGTGGTAGAGTTCCCGGTCTACCTCGTCCGGGGATGCCCACAGGTCGTAGAATCCGTTGGTCCCGTGGTAATAGGCGAATGGCTTGGTTCCGTATATGTTCCGCTTTTTTGCATATTCCATGTAGCTGCGGAACCGCTTCCGGAAGGCTTCGCTTCCCTCCCGGGCGTGGAGCAGCGTAGGCTCGAACTCCAACTCCATCGCCATGTCGTATTGCGCGATCTGGTCGAAGATTTTCTCCATGTCGTGCTCTGCTTTCCAGTAGTAGTTGGGTTGCAGATAAGCCTGGTCGAATCCGAATGTCGGCCACACGTCGTAGCCGCGCGAACCGTAATACGGAATCCAGTTGAAACTGTAATTCAGGCGGTGAAGGTAGTCGGCGACGTGCGGCAGCAGAATGTCCGAACGTGTCAGGAAGTAACTGTACGCCGTATCCTGCGGCCGGGTTACGATCTCGCGCAGCCAGTAAAAACCGGCCAGTTCGACATATCGGTAATTTCCGGCTGCAAATGCAGCACGCACCCGGTCGATATACCATTTGCAGGCGGCGAGGCGGTCCTCGTTTTTGCTGAAATCGAGCCGGCGGCCGTCCAGTTCGCCCCAATAGGTTGTCGAAGAGGTCGTGTCGATGTAGTGTTCGTAGATCACCGGATCCGGGAGGACCATGATCACGCGGCGTTTGGCCGGGGCATTGCCCAACCGTCCTGTGGCCTCTTTGACGGCTTTATCCAGTGCATCCACACCGTTTCCCGGCCTGAAATAGTAATCGATCAGTTCCTGCCACTGCGCTTTTCCGGCTGAGACGCCCGTGTCGCGAAGTTGGCCTGTTTCAAACGCATATCGGGCATTGTCGGGGCGGTTGGTGTCCTGGAATTCCAGGAAAATGAATCCGTCGAAAAGCCAGTGTTCCCGACCTGCCGGATCGGTATAGGTGACCAGCGGCGCCAACCGGGCCTGATCCCATAAATAAGGAGTCCGGTGGTGGCTGCCACCATAACACAAAATGGCGTCGGTCGTAGTCGCAAGGCTTTTCCGAGCCTCTTCCCACGGATAGCGTTTAACAACGCGCGTGCCGGTGCACGATGTCGCCAGGAACCCCATCGCCACAGCCAATACCAGTGCATCGAAATATAACTTACGCAAAATGAGTCGTGTTTCATGTTGTACGAATTAATCCCGCTGTGAAATTTTTTCAGACTCACAACGGGATTAATTTATTGAAAATCAGTCGTTAGAAGCCCATGCCCTGAACGTCGCCGAGTTTTCCGCGGCCTAATCCCGACGGATTGTCGACGGATCCGTTGTCGCGGGTCGGTTCGCATTTGAGGATCACGAACTTCATATAGCGGCCTGCAATCATCTTCTGAACCGGATAGTCATAAACCAGGTTCGGATCGTTTTTATCGTACGGAGGATTGAAGGCTACGCTGTTGAAAGTGTAGTCACGCATGCCGGATGCTACCAGGGTCCACGAGGTGCTCGCTCCCTTATACTCATCGGCAATATAGATCTGGTAGTCGCGGTACGTGCCCTGGAAGTTGTAGGAGTCGCCGATCCGGAATTTGGTGAAGACCTGCGCCTTGCCCATATCCACGACGAAAACCATCGGGAACGTGTTCTTGTCGTTGATGAACGAAATCCATTCGTTGGCATAGCTTCCGTCGAAGAGGCGTGCGCCCGTATACATCGCATTTCCGGGGGTCGGCGCGAATGCCCAGCCGATCTCATTGCCTTCCAGCATCGTCCACGGGCCTTTCACCTCTCTGTTAAAGGATACGGGTACGTACGTGACGGAGCGGCTGATGCCGATGGCCTCGTTCGAGAGCGATTTGATGCGTACGGGTACGAGATACTGGTTGTTGTCGACCGCCTTGAGCTCGTTGCCGTTGAATAATTTTTCGGAGAGAATCTGGAGGCTGAACGCCGTCGAAGATTTGCCGGCCTCGAGCTGTGACGATGTCGCGGCCAGCGAAACCAGGTCTGCGGGAGCGGCCTTGTAGTCGGTTCCGTTCGCGTCGTTATAAGCGGTGATCAGGCTGTTGTCGATTTCGTAGTCGACGGTAATATCCATCACCGAGATCGGGTTGTCGATGGTGACGGGGCCTTCGTAAACCGCGGTTTCGCGCGAAGCGGCCGGGCTGAACACGGGCGCTACATCCGCTTCCATGCCCAGGTGCGACCATGCCATGCTGACGATCATTACCTTGCGGGCTTCGGGAACCTCCAGCGCGTTGTTGTCGACGGATAATTCGATTGCGACGGCATAGTTTCCTTCTCCGAGCGAATTGATGTTCTCGTCGTCCCAGGTTACCTTAACCGTCTTGCGGATATCCTTTTCGGAGAACTTGATCGCCGGAGAGAATGTCACGTAGTTTGCCGGCAGGGCCTTGTAGTCCGTGCCGTTGGCCGTATTGTACGCTTCGAGCGCAGCTTCCGAAACCTCCAGCCGCGCCGTAGCGCCGGTTTGTCCCTTGCCGCTCTTAATGACGGTCAGATCACATTCTTCATTATACAGGGCTACATTGATAAGCTGGTTGTCTGTCGCGAGAAATGAGATCGTATCGTCTACCATGTAGTTGTTGCGCTCATCCTTGCAGGCGACCATGGCGGTCGATGCGATCAGGGCAGCAAACAACAGTTTCCACATATTTATTTTCATATCACATCAAGCGTTAGTTAAAATCCGTAATTCTGGGTCATATTGGTCATCTCGGCCAACTGAGCGGCACCGATGGGATACAGATAGTCCTTGTCCTGGAAAACATAGGTGCTGATTCTGAGCTCGTTGTTTACGCGCTGGTAAGAATCCTCATAGTTTGTCGCAGTCAGGTGCAGCGTCCAGGGAGTGCCCGGGTATTCGTCCTTGGCGATCATCCAGCGGCAGGCGTCGTAGTGACGTTTTGCCTCCAGTCCGAATTCGACCATGCGCTCTTTCTGGATACACCAGCGCAGCAATTCCTTGTTGCCCTTGATTTCGGGATAGGCTTTCTCGATATCGATCAGTCCGACCCGGTTGCGTACCTTGTTCAGGTAAAGGAGGGCTGCGGTTTCGTCGCGCTGCGGTTTCTCGTTGCAGGCTTCGGCGTAGTTCAGGTAGACCTCGGCCAGGCGGAATGCGGGATACACGTACTTGATCGCTTTGTACATGTCGTATTCGTCGTTGAGCGAATAGTCGGGTTTCAGCAGCCGGCGCCAGGTATAACCGAGGCGGTTGGCGTCCGAAGTGGCGGAATACCTCGACGTGCACTCCGCGTTGTCATAGCAGGTGAACCGGTTCGGGAACGTCTTGTTGGGCCAGTAGAATCCGTTGGGAACCAGGCAGGCATAGAAGCGCGGATCGCGTCCGACGCAACTGTTGTGCGCCTTGAAGGGAGGGGCCCAGTCGGCGTCGGCCGGCTGCTTGTAGTTTTCGGTGAATCCCGTTGCCTGGTATCCCGATTGGGGATCGACGATCGGTTTCGACAGGTCGTTCTGGCCCTGGTAGCCGGTAACCGGGTAACGTCCGGTTTCCCACATGGGATAGGTGTCGATCAGCTTGAGCGACGGGGCGATGCCGCCGTATCCGCCGCGGACACCCAGTGTTTCCAGTGCGTTGGGCGGCATGGCCGGGCCGATCTGCCCGCCGGTGGGACCGAAGTATTCGTAACCCTTGGTCGTCCGGAACCACCATCCCCAGATCGTTTCGCTGTTCCAGTTGTCGAACATGACTTTCTGATACGATGCAACGCCTTTCTTGAACGGATCGGTCTGTGTATTGTCCTCGCACAGGCTGTACATGCCCAGGTCGATCACATCCCATGCTGCCTGTGCCGCAGCTTCCCATTTGGAGTCGTCTTTGGTCTGCGGAAAGAGGAATTCGCCGCGCATGTTCTTCATCTTGCCGACATAGAGGTCGCAGCCGTTGTAGAGCGGCGATGCGGCGAAGAGCAGGACGCGTGCTTTCAGGGCCAGCGCGGCTCCCCGCGTAACGCGTCCGACAAAACTTGCCTCCGGTTCTCCGATATCGGACATCCGCAGCGGCAGGTCGTTCTTGATTGCGTCCAACTCGCCGACGATGAAATCGATATTCTGGTCCACCGTCATGCGGTCGATCGTCGAACCCATGATAGTTTCGTCCGGCATCTGGTCGCCCCAGATGTAAACCGGACCGAACTGACGGAACAGGCAGAAGTAGTAGAATGCACGCAGGAACCGGGCTTCGGCCTTCATGGCCTTGATTTTATCGGGGCTCTCGCCTTTGTTCAGATCGACGTATTTGAGGAACGTCGAACACTGGTTGATCGCCACGTAGTTCTTTCTCCAGAAGTTGTAGTAAGCCGCGTCGGCTGTTACCAGGTCGCCTCCGGTCCCGTTGACCGTACCGCTGCTGTAACTGCCGGTTTTGATCTGAAGGTAGTTCACCCACTGGAAGAACGAGTACTGGGCTTCGTCGGAGCGCGGAACTACCCAACCTTCGCTGCCTACGATCTCTTCCTCCATCGGAATGTAGGAGTAGATATGGGCGAGATACTTTTTGGTGCCGTTTGTCGTGCTGAATATATCCTCGATATTGGGCTGGTCGTCCAGTTTTACGTCGAAATACGATTCACAGGAGGTCGATGCCAGGGAAAATACCAGGATAGCACACAATATTCGCATTTGTTTCATAATAGTTCAGGTATTTTGGTTTAGAAGTTCAGGTTTACACCGATCGTAACGGTGCGGACTTGAGGATACTGGTTACCGTAGCTGGCGCTCAACTCGGGATCCCATAATTTGAAATCGCTGAATATAAGCAGATTGACGCCTTGAACATAGAATCGAACCGCTGAGAAACCTGCTTTTTTGGTCCATGCCCTGGGAAGCGTATAGCCGATTTCGGCGTTCTTCAGGCGCAGGAAGCTCATGTCGCGCAGCCAATAGGTCGATGCCTGCTGGTTGTTGTCGACCTTCTTCATGGCCAGGCGGGGATAGGGAGCGTTGGGGTCCTGGTTGTCCAGCGTCCAACGCTTTTCGGCTACGTCGGCAAAAATCTGTCCCGACCGTTTGATGTTCGAAGCCTGTCCGAACAGGTTGAAACCGCTGATGATACGGGTCGTATTGGCGACGCCCGAGAAGAATACCGAAATATCGAATCCTTTCCAGTTGAGGCTGGCGCCGAAGCCGTAGTTGATCTCCGGAATGGTCGTATAACCGATGGCCACCTTGTCGAACGTGTCGACTACGCCGTCGCCGTTGATGTCGCGGTATTTGATGTCGCCCGGACGGACATCGCCGAAATTCTGTTTCGGCCAGGTGGCGATGTCTTCTTCGGATTCGAACAAACCCTCGGCGATAAGTCCGAACTGCTGGTTCTGGGCGAATCCCGCCAGGTTCTGATATTTCCAGATCTGATCCGGTTTATCGTCGTAGAGTTTCTTGTTGCGGTTGTAGGTGAAGTTACCGCGTGCCGACAGGCTGAGGTCCTTGTTGAACTGATGGTCGAATTCGAGCGACAAATCCACGCCCTGATTCTGCATCCGGCCCAGGTTGACATACTGGGCGACCTTGGTTCCGACCACCGACGGAGTCGATTCGCGCTGGATGAAGATGCCTTCGCGTTTCTCGTAGAAGTAGTCGGCCTGAATGCGGACCTTGTTATACAGTCCCAATTCGATACCTACGTCGGCCTTCGTCGCCTCTTCCCAGGCCACGTTGGCATTGCCGATCTCTCCGGTCGTGTAACCGTTCGTCGGAATACCCGTATAGATCGTGCCGCTGGGGCCCGTGGTTCCCCAAACGAAACCGGGGGCGGAGACGTTCATCGTCGTGTTATAGGCGAAACGACGGCTTCCGCCGATCTGGTCGTTGCCGATTTTGCCATAAGAACCTCTGATCTTCAGTACATTGATCTTGTCGCGCAGCGGCTCCCAGAATTTCTCGTTGCTGATCATGTAACCCAGCGCATAGGCGGGGAAGAAACCGTATCGCTTGCCCGGAGCGAAGTTCTCCGAACCGTTGTAGCCGCAGTTGAACTCCAGGAAATATTTGTCCCGGAAGGCGTAGGTGACGCGGGCCGCAATACCCATGTTCCGATAGGGGAACGCCGCGATATAGGTTCCGGGGACGTTATTGGTCCGGTTGCGTACGCTGTAAAGGAACAGGGCGCTTACGCGGTGGTCGTCGGCAAAGAGCCGTTCGTAGGTGAGGCTTCCCTCGAAGTTGATCGTCGTCCAGCCGGCATTGGACCGCGCGAGCGACATGTAGCCCGTTCCGACGACCGTCTGGTCGAAAATCAGGTTGCCGTCCTCGTCGCGGCCGGTGGCCGAATAGACGTTGGGGGAGTAAGCCCGGTTGAGGGTCGTCGAGTTCTGGGCGTCCCATGAAAACTTGACGTTGGCCTTGAGGCCCGGCGTGATGATATCCGAAAAGTCCTGGGTCAGCGACATCAGCGACTGGGCGACGACGTTCGCGGTCCGTGCGTAGCCCGAGTTGTTGAGCATGTTGTAGGGGTTGGTGCTGCCGTTGTCCGAAGCGATGGCGAGCGTGCCGTCCGAATAGATGGGTGCAGTCGAGATCGGCGTCGAAAGCATGGTGTAGTTGTACAGGTCGGCCAACGAGCTGTTGGGCTGGTTCGTCGTCGTGTATTGCGTCGACAGCGAGAGCCCGAGTTCCGTCGACTTGGTGATGTTGATGTCGATGTTCGAACGGAAATTGAACTTGTTGTAGTTCATCTGGGCGTCGTAACGCTTGTTGTCGGCGATGTTGAAGATACCGCCTTCGGTGTAATAGGACGACCCCACGTAATAGCGCACCTTGGGGGAACCGCCCGCCACGCTTACGTTGACGCGGCCGGTCATGGCCAGGTTCTTGAAAATTTCCTTCGTCCAGTCGACGGACGGATAGAGGTCGGGATCTTTGCCGCTCAGGTACATCTGGCGCTCATAATCCGAAAAACCCTGCTCTCCGGTCGGGCTGTCCCGGCACAATTCGTCGTAGAAATCGAGCCATTGCCTGGTGTTGGCCATCTTGGGCAGCTTCGTCGGCTGGGTCATGCCGAATTCGGCCTTCACGTTGATCTTCGGCGTTCCCTCCATACCGCGCTTGGTGGTAATCAGGATGATGCCGTTCGCTCCGCGCACGCCGTAAACAGCCGTTGCGGTGGCGTCCTTCAGGATCGAGAAGGTGGCGATGTCGTCTGCGTCGACCAGGTCCATGCTGCGTTCGATACCGTCGACGAGCACCAGAGGCGTCGTGCTGCCTGTTCCGAACGTATTCACGCCGCGGATCCAGAATTCGGCGCTCGATCCCGGCTCGCCCGTACGCTGCATGACGACCAGACCGGCGAGTTTTCCGGCGAGGCTCGATGAAAGCTGTCCTGTGGATACTTTCAACTCTTTGGCGTCGAGCGTGTTGATGGCTCCGACGATGCTCTCTTTGCGCTGTTTGCCGTAGGCGACTACGGTCACAGCTTCCAGTTCGGAGGTTTTGCGGACCAGTTCGACGACGATATTCTTTCGGGCGCCCACCGGAATCTCCTGCGTTTCATAACCCAGGTAGGAGATTACGATCACATCGGTCGGAGTGACCTCGAGCGTAAAACTGCCGTCGTTGCCGGTGATAACGCCGCGGGTGCTGCCTTTGACGGTGACTGTCGCACCCGGGACTCCGGCCTTGGTCTCGTCGAATACCTGACCGGTTAGCTTAAATCCCCCCCCCTCTCTTGCGGCGCCGATACCGCCTCGGAAAGGTCGTTTACGGTATACTCGAATCTTGGATTCGCGCTCAATTCCGTAATCGGGATAAGCCCCGGAATCAACACACACACCCAGGGCACTATTTTACAAAAGAGCTTTTGTATAGTCATTGTCATATTTCCTCATTTAAATTACTTGATAAAGTTTGGTACGGTTCCTACGTGTGTCCGTCGGACGGTCCGTCCAGGTTCAATTTTGTTATTGCAAACTGCAAAACAACGAGAGATTGTGAAATTCGGGAAGTCAATAGTTTTCGATTTGGCCGGTGTCATTTAACCATAGGCGTCCGTTTTTTTAGGTAAAGTTAATAGTTTTGTCGGTATTGGTATTCAGTTAGTTATCGGTCTTTGGCGGAGTCGGGTGTGTCGTTTATAGGACTCGTATCACATAATTTTACGGCAATGCTCGGTTAAAAGTATTCATTATGCAAAAGCAAATATAACAATAAAATTATTATCGCGTGTATTTTTGGTAAGTTTTTTTACTTTAAAAAAACAGGGAGGATGTCCGGTAAGGTTGGTTTTTGGGGATTAAGCTATTGATAATCAATGGTTTTATTTGCTTCGGCGGGGCGTTTCCGAATAAAAATATTTCCTTGCCTATGGCTGGAATCAACTCGGTGAAAGAATATGGTTTTGTTGTATAAGTTGTTGTTGATTAGAATATTGAACAATATTAGGCGCGGTGGAAGGGTCTGTGGCCTCTTAAAATGCGATACCCGATTCGTTCGTGAAGGGGATCGAAAAGTTTTTTATGAACTTCCCGTTGTTTGAGAAATATTTTTTGTTTACTTTTGTTCGAAAGGGACGTTTCCGAACCATATAACTCCCTGCCGGATATATACCTTATAATATAAAGCGCCGGAAATGCCCGTAACAACCGGTCGTCGGTACGAAGCGGCAACACACGACGGACAACCCGAAATACACTGTCAAAATATGATGAAACGAATCTGCAAGCTGTCGGTATGCCTGCTATTGCTGAACCTGCCGACTTTCGCCCGATGCCAGACTGCGGTAAGCCGGACCGGCGACGATTACACCCTGTCCAATCGATATGTGGAGGCCGTTTTCGGCGCCGGCAAGGTTTTCGGGATTAAAAAACTGGTGCTGAACGGCCGTTCTGTGGCTCCCGAAGGGCAGAACGACCGGCCGTGGTCGCTCGTCTACAAAGGCCCGCAGGGCGAGAATCCCGAGTTGCTGCCCGAGCACGCTGTTTACGAGGGAGTCGGGGTACGCGACGATGCCGGGGCCAAGACGCTCGTCTTTACGTGGCAGTTGACACTCGATTACTCGCCGGTGAAATATCCTGTCCGGATGTACGTCACGCTGCCCGACGGCGGCGAGTTGCTGCAATGGAACCTGGAGGCCGATCTGCCTGCCGGATGGCTGGTCACCGACGTGAAGTTTCCCCGCATCGTAATCGATCGTCCGGCGGCCGGTAAAGTGATTACGACCGAAGGCTGGGGCGTCGAAAAACCGCTCGACATCGCCACTTTCGAGGCTCGCTATCCCTCGCATGCTTCGGCTATGCAGTTCGTGCTGGTGCACAACGGCGACGGAGCCCTTTACTACGGTACAGAGGACCGCCGGGGCTGCGGCAAGACCTACTCGGTGCAGTGTACGCACAAAACGGTCGTCTTCAATGACGCGATTCCTGCTTCGGCCGGCTGGATCGAAAACGGAACGTTCCGCCTGCCCTGGACTTCGGTAGTGGGCTTTGCCCCCGAAGGTTGGGAGGACGCCGTCGTCCGGTGGTATCGTCCTTTCACCTTTACGACCGAGTGGGGCAGCAAACCGCTCTCTGCGCGCAACATTCCGCAGTGGTGCTATAACGCCGACGCATGGGTGCGCGCCAAATACGTCGGCGACGATACGTTCGATGCGGTCAAAAGCGCCGCCGAATACTTCGGCGATGGATTGGGCGTGCACTGGTACTTCTGGCACAACCATCCCTACGATACGCACTATCCCGACTACCTGCCTGCCAAAGAGGGCTTTGCCGGGATGGTCCGCGCCGTTCAGCAGTCGGGGGCCCGGGTCACGCCTTACATCAACGGCCGTCTCTGGGACCCCGCGGCGGACAGCTATAAGCGCGACCGCGGTTACGATGCTTCGTGCCGCAAGCCCGACGGATCGCTCTATACCGAAATTTATCCCACCTCGAAGGTTCTCAATACGGTGACATGCCCTTCGACCGCCATCTGGCACAGGAAGATTATCGGACTGGTCGACAGCCTCCAGACCGGGCTCGGCGTCGACGGCGTCTATATCGACCAGATTTCGGCAGCGGCGCCGGAACCCTGCTGGAACGAGCGCCACGACCACCCGGTCGGCGGCGGGAGTTTCTGGTACGACGGCTACCGCAGGCTCATCGGCGAAATCCGCGCCAACCATTTGCAGGAGGGGAAGATTCTGACCAGCGAAGAGAACGCCGAGTGTTACATCGACCTGTTCGACATGCTGCTGGTGGTCAATACACCCCACGAGGAGAACGCCTGCGTCATCAAACCCGTATTCCCGATGGTTTACTCCGACCGTGCTGTTACCAGTGCATTTACCTACACGCCCGCCACGGCGGATAAAATGGGCCTCGGCGACTTCCGTTACGAACTGGCCAAAGCCCTGTTGTGGGGTTCGCAGATCGGGTGGGTCGATCCGCGGCCGCTGATGTCGGAGCGCGCGGCGAAAGAGGCCCGCTTCATGAAGACGCTCATGGACTTCCGCCGGGGAGTGCATGATGTGGTGTACGGGGGCTTGTTTATCCGCGAGTTCGCCCCGTCGGGCGATAATCCGGTCGTCCGGATTCCCGGATTCGGCGACGATGCTTCGGTGCTGGCCGCCGAGTGGCTAAAACCCGACGGAAAGCGGGTTTACCTGATCGTTAACATGGACGACAAGGCGCACACGGTCTCGCTGCCGGGTGTCGGTAAACCGGTCGGGATGGCCGGAGCCTCCTGCCGGCGTATCGACTTGTAACCGTCGTCCGGTCTTCGGGGATAATTCGTAAAAAGCTGATTTAGGTGTCGGTACGGGTGTTGCTGTCGTCTTCCGGAAGCCGTCGGCAAGTGCCTTTCGGCGCTGCTTTCCGGTCTCTTATCCTTGTTGTTCGGTTTAAATTGACGTATTCGGTTTGTAAAGCCTGGCTTTTTTGTTAAATTTGTCCGACCCAAAACTATTGACGATGCCTCTGCGGATTATCCTTCGTTTCTGCGTGTTTTTCTCGTTGGCTGCGGCGTGCCTCCTGCCGGGAGGATGTACACCGCAGGAGAGCTATTCATTGCAGACCCGGGCCGCATTGGAGCGGTTGGATGCGGAGCTGGCGCAGAAAGCCCGCTATCAGCAGTGGCGCCAGGAGCAGGCCGACGAGTTGCGCGGCCGCATCGACGCCAAGGCCCCGACGGCTGAACAGGCGGAGCAGGTGTTCGCGGTGGCGCAGGTTTTCGTGACTTTCGATCTCGACTCTTCGGCCTATTACGTCGACCGGCTCTACCGGCTGGCCGAACGGAGCGGTTCGGTATGAACGGCGGCTGGCCTTGCTGGCCGATATCGATGTCTGGCTGGGCCGCGGGCAGACCAGTTATGCCGAAGCTATTTTCCGGAAAATAGATACCGTCGGTATGACTCCGCTTGAGTATGGAGCATGGTATCTGTGTTTTTGCTCGGTGGCTTCCCGGCGTTATTCCGAGGTCGAGGACCCGCACCAGAAGCAGGCATGGCGTGATACGGTGTTCCTGACGCGCCGCATTTCGGTCCCGGGGCTGAGCGAATTTACCCGGGCGCGCATGGAGGCGCTGAGTCTTCGCGACAGTGCGCGCTGTGCGGAGGCGCTGCAATTGCTGGAGCCATTCACGGCCAAAGTCCTGAGTTATCCCGAACGTGCGCTGCTCTATTATGCCATGTCGGACATCGCCCGGAAAATGGGCGACGAGGACCTGTCGGCGTACTGCCTGGCCGAGTCGTCGATCTCCGACCTGTGCGCCGGAACCCGTTCTTACTATTCGCTCTACGACCTGGCGCTCCGACTTTTCGACCGCGGGGACTTCGACCGTGCCGCGGCCTATATGGGTTCCACTTTCGACGACGCCGTGCGCTGCAAGTCGATCGCCCGGATTCCCAACTCTTCGGCGGCGGCAATGAAGATCAGCGAGGCCGTGGCGGCCAATATCGCCGGACGGCAGACAATGATGATCGTGGTCATCTGCCTGGCCGGAGTTTTCCTCGTGGTGCTGACTGTCGTGCTGTGGTTCGTGCTGTGGCAGCACCGCCGCCTGCACAACAACCACGAAAAACTGATCCGCATGAGCGATATGCTCCGCGAAAAGAACCACGAATTGCTCGGCAAGAACGATCATATCCGCCGGATCAACGGCGCTTTGGTCGATTCGAACCGCATCAAGGACCGTTATGTCTGTCACTATATCGACCTCTCGGTGCGCTATATCGGACAAATGGACGCTTTTCGCCGCGAAGTGTGCCACATTGCCAAGACCCAGGGCGCCGATGAACTGGTGCGCCAGCTCAGCATGTCGCAGACCATCAACGGCGAGTACCTCAAATTCTACCAGTCGTTCGACGCCTCGTTCCTCGATATTTTTCCGCATTTCATCGAGCAGGTCAACGAACTTTTGCAGCCCGAATCGCGCTTCGCTCCCCGCACGGACTCTTCACTGACGACCGAACTGCGGATTCTGGCTGCCCTGCGGCTCGGAATTACCGACAGCGGGCATATCGCTTCGCTGCTCAACTGCGCCTCCGCTACGGTCTATACCTACCGCACCAAACTGCGCAATGCCGCGCTCGACCGCGACGATTTCGAGTCGCAGGTCGCCCGGATCGGGTTGTAAAGATCTCCGGGAATCTATATAATACGGGGTGTCATACTTGTTTTTATTGGTTTGATTATTAATTGTATATAGACTTATATAGGTCTATATAGTGCATCGCGCGTGTAGCGGCATGCCTGAAAATGGATAACTTTGTACATCCGCTAAAGATATCCACTAAACCAACATAAAATGATACTACCAACTACTTTTTGCGGCAAAGTCACCGGCGTGTGCGGCTTTGCGCTGCTGCTCACCATGGCCGTTTCCTGCGTTCCCCGCCACAACACACTCAGCGAATCGGAGATCGCCTCCGGCTGGGAATTGCTCTTCGACGGGAATAGCCTTGATCAATGGAAAGACTTCAACGGAGACTCTCTGACCCAGCCGTGGCACATCGTCGACGGGTGTATCCAGGCTAACGGCGACGGGAGCGACCTTTCGGGCTATATCGTCACCAAGAAACAATACGAGAACTTCATCGTAGACTGGGACTGGAAGCTCTCCTACGGAGGCAACAGCGGCATGCTTTACCACGTCGTCGAGAATCCTTATTTCAAGGTTCCCTACGTCACGGGTCCCGAGTACCAACTGATCGACAACGATGGCTGGGAGTCTCAGAACGCTCCGACGAAGCTCGAAGAGTGGCAGAAGCTGGGCGTGGACTACGCGATGCACCTTCCGACTGCGGATTCCCTGTTTGTCAATCCGCAGGGCGAGTGGAATAATTCGCGCATCGTGTGCAACAACGGGCACGTGGAGCATTGGCTCAACGGGCACAAGATCCTTGAGTTCGAAGCCTACACCGATGACTGGTTCTCGCGCAAGAACAGCGGCAAATGGGAGACTGCACCCGAATACGGTCTGGCGCGGCGGGGCGTTCTGTGCCTTCAGGACCACGGCTATCCGGCCTCTTTCCGCAACCTGAAGATCAAGGAGCTTCCCCGCAAGGCGGGCCGCGAAGTGGAACTCTTCAACGGCCGGGACCTCACGGGCTGGGAAGCCTACGGCACGGAGAAGTGGTATGTGGACAAGGAGGGCTTCCTGGTCTGCGAGAGCGGTCCCGACAAGCAGTACGGCTACCTGGCCACGCGCGAATACTACGATGATTTCGACCTCACGGTCGAGTTCAAGCAGCTCTCCAACGGGAACTCGGGCGTCTTCTTCCGTTCGTTCATCGAGCCGCCGGTGAAGGTTCACGGCTGGCAGTGCGAGGTCGCCCCGAAGAACCACGACACGGCGGGCATCTACGAATCCTACGGCCGGGGCTGGCTGGCCCAGATCCCCGACGAGAAGGAGTCGATCCTCAAGGAAGGGGATTGGAACACGCTGCGGCTGAAGGTCCAGGGAGACCGTGTTCAGACGTGGCTCAACGGCGAAGCGATGGTGGACCTCACGGACGCGAAGATCGGCGCAGCGCAAGGACGCATCGCGCTTCAGATTCACGACGGCGGCGGCATCAAGGTCCTGTGGCGTAACCTCCGGCTGACGACGCTGTAAAACAGAGCCGGGGTTTCGTTATGCGGAATCCCGGCTTTCAACCTCTTCAAACTAGCACCTAAAACAAAGAGATAAAATGAGTAACCGCAGAGATTTTCTGAAAAAGGTAGGCGGACTGGCGCTGCTGACGGTTGTCCCGCGCAGCGTTCTGGGAGGCTCCAGATTCGTCGCCCCGAGCGACCAGCTCACCAAGGGTATCATCGGCGTGGGCGGCATCGGTAAGAGCAGCTACCACTTCACGTCCTCGGACGCGTGCCGCCTGGTTGCGGTCTGCGACGTGGACCGCAAGCACCTCGAAAGCGCCGTCGCGCTGGGCCGCAAGAAGTTCGACAAGACGCTCGAAAGCTACCACGACTACCGGGACCTGATTACCGATCCCAACGTCGACATCGTACATATCGCCACCCCGCCCCACTGGCATGGCATCATGGCCGTGGAAGCGGCCAAAGCCGGCAAGGACATCTGGTGCGAGAAGCCCATGACGCGTACCATCGGCGAGGGTAAACGCGTGGTGGAGGCCGTCCGGCAGAACGGGCGGATCTTCCGCCTGAACACGTGGTTCCGCTTCAAGGATACCTTCTACGGACTGGGCACGACGGTCGAGCCCCTGAAGAAACTCGTCGACAGCGGCCTGCTGGGCTGGCCCCTCAAGGTGACCATCTCGGGGGCTACGGGCTTCACGTGGAAATTCTTCTGGGTGGGGCAGGAAAACCTCCGGCCGCAATCCGTCCCGGAAGAACTGGACTACGACATGTGGCTGGGCCCGGCGCCCTATAAACCCTATAACAAACACCGCGTGCACCAGACCTTCCGCGGTTACTGGGACTACGACGGCGGCGGACTGACGGACATGGGCCAGCACTACATGGACCCCGTTCAGTACCTGCTGGGCAAGGACGAGACCTCTCCGGTGAAGATCGAGGTCGACGCCCCGCAGCAGCATCCCGACGCCGTGGGCATCTGGCGCAGGATCGTCTACACCTACGACGACGGCTGCCAGATCGTGCTCGAAGGCGAAGGCTACGAGAGCAAAGGCAAGGTTCCCTATATCGAAGGTCCTTTGGGCAAGGTCTACCAGGGCTTCGAGTGTACGATTCCCGACGTGATGGAAAAGATCGCCGAGATGCCCGACCCCGAGCCTCAGAACACCGACTTCCTGCAGTGCGTCCGCAGCCGCGAGCCCTTCGCCCTCGACGAAGCGAAGGGACACCGCAGTTCCACGCTGGTCAACCTGGGCGCGTGCGCCCTGCGGCTGAACCGCACGCTGCATTTCGACCCCGACAAGCAGCTCTTCGTCGGCGACGAGGCCGCCAACCGCCTCATCGACCAGCCGATGCGCACTCCGTGGAAAATCTGATAACGTCCAAACCTGAAAAAACCATGAAGAAGTTATTCATCGCCATACTCCTGCTCGCCCTCGTGCCTTTCGCCGCCGGAGCGCAGGATGCCCGCCAGCGTACCGCCGAAACGATCGTGGCGGATGCCCTGGCCCAACTTCCGGCCCAGACGCCCAAGGCGTTCGACAGCCTGATGCAGGAACTCGCGGCAACCGGAGCCGACGGAATCCGGATGATGGCCGGGATGCTCGTCCCCGCCTCCGAAGGCAAGAACGCCGTGGTCGAATACGCCCTCGGCGGCGTAGTGAGCTACGTCTCGGCCCAAGGCCGCGAGGCGCTCGCCCGGGAGGTCCGCACCGGACTGGCCGACGCCGTCGCCGCCTCGACGGACAAACCCAACCAGGCCTTCCTGCTCTCGCTGCTCCAGTTGTGTGCAACGGCCCAGGAGGCTCCCGTCTTCGTGAAGTACGCCGGGGACGACTACCTTGCGGATTACGCCGTGCGGGGCCTGATCTCCACACCGGGAACCGAAGAGACCCTCCTGGCGCTGATCGGCGAAAGCCCCGCTCCGAACGCCCTGCTGGCTTATGCCGCGGCGGAGAAAGGCCTTGCGGCCGCGGAGCCCGCGCTGCTGAAATGGGCCGCCGACCCCACGGCCGACACCCCCGCCAGGCAGGCCGTTTACAACGCGCTGGCCAAATGCGGCACGCACGCTTCGATAGCGACGCTCGCCGCAGCCGCCAAAGCCGACGGCTATGCGTTCACGAAGAACGACGCCACGGGGGCTTACGTGAACCTGCTGGCACGGCTCGCCGCAGCGGGTGAGCAGAAGGCACTCTCCGCGGCCAAAGCCCTGCAAAAACCCGCCCTGCCGCAGAACGTCCGCGCCGCGGGATTGGAAATCGTCCTGGCTGCGGATGCCAAAAAACGGACACAGACGGTGCTCGCCGCGCTCAAAGACGCCGACAGGGCCTACCGCTGCGCTGCGCTCGATTACGCGAACGACTTCGCCGACGAGGCGCTCTATGCCGCCCTCGTCAAGAAGCTCCCGTCGCTGAGCGACGCCGCGAAAACGGATGTCGTAAGCTGGCTGGGAGCGCGCCACGCCGCATCGCAGAGCGCCGCCGTGGTTGCCGCCATGTCGTCGCCGGACGATGAGCTGGCCCTGGCAGCCGTCCGCGCCGCCGGGAAGATCGGCGGACAGCAGGCGCTCGACGCATTGATAGCACAACTGGGAGGCGCACATGCCAAAGAGGCTTCCGCGGCCCTCGCGGCTTTTAACGGAAAGCCCAACGCCGCATTCGTCGCGGCCCTCGACGGCGACCCCGCCACGCAGGCCAATGCGCTGAAGCTCGTCGCCAAGCGGCGCATCACGACCGCGGCCGACAAGGTATTCGCCCTGCTCGGATCCGGCGACAAGGCCGTACGCACGGCAGCTTACGACGCGCTGGCCGGCGTCACGACCGCCGGCGATTTCGACCGCCTGTGCGACCTGCTGGACAAGGCGCAGGGAGACGACGTGAAGGCCCTGCAGGCCGGACTGAGGAACGCCCTGGCGCCGGCGGCTCCCGACATGCAGTACAAGCTGGTGGCGGGACGCATGGCTGCAGCCCCGCAGAAGGCCCGCTACTACCCCCTGCTGGCGCAGGCCGCCACCGATGAGGCCATCGGTGCGCTGCTGAAAGCCGACGACCCGAAGGCCGCCTTCGCAGCCCTGCTCACGGTGAAGAACCCCGTGATGATCGACGTGCTCTACGAACTGGCCGGGAAGAACCCCGACTGGACCGATGCCGCCATCTCGCGTTACACCGATTTCGCAACGGCCTCCGACAATACGCCGATGCGCAAATACCAGCTTTACCGCAAAGGCCTGGAAGCCAACCCTTCGGCCAAAACGCAGAACAAACTGCTCAAAGCGCTCTCCAGGACCCCGGTATTCCCCGCCCTGGTACTCGCCGTGAAGTATATGGACGCTCCCGCGACGGCCGAAACGGCGGCGTTGGTCGTGAAGACCGTCGCCGCGAAGAACCCCGGCATGGGTGGTCAGACGGTAGCCGCAGCCCTGAAAAAGGCCCTGGAAGTATACGTCGAACTCGCCAAGGCCGACGCCGATGCAGGATATGCCGTAGACGAGATAAAGGGACTTATGGCAAAACTCCCCGAGGCCGGATTCGAGCCCCTGTCGCTCGAGCCGGAGAACCGGAATGCCGTAGTCGGAAACCCCGAAACCCGAAAGGCCATGAAGCCAAAAGCCCTGGCAAAGGCACAACTGGAGGCTGACGCAGCAATGGCACAAAAATGGTCCCTGACAGACGGTATCCTCACGGCCCAAGCAAACGCTCCCGCGATCCAATTCCCGAAGCAATACGAAAATTTCGAAATGATTCTCGACTGGAAAACTCCTGGAGAGGCCGGCATTGCGGTAAGGGCCATTCCGCAGATCGCCCTCGGCGGCAAAAACTCCGGAGCCCTGACGGGCAACATGCTCCACGACAACACCGCGCCCAAGGCGGCCGCGAACAAGCCCGGGGAGTGGAACACGATGCAGGTAAAAGTGGTGAACGACCGCGTAACGGTCATCCTCAACGGCGTCACGACCTGCGAGAACGTCATCCTCGAAAACACCTGCAACCGCGAAATTCCGGCATATGCCAAGGGGCAAATCCTGTTGATCGCCGGCGGTGCGCCCGTCAGCTTCCGCGAAATGTATATCAACGAACTGCCCGCCACACCGCGCTTCGAGTTGTCGGCGGAAGAGGCCGCCGAGGGTTTCGAAGTGCTCTTCGACGGCACGTCGATGCACAAGTGGACCGGCAACACCACCAACTACGTTCCGGTAGACGGTACGATCTACGTGACGGCGCAATACGGCGGCTCGGGCAACCTCTAC